>Ga0255054_10000415_pt1 | contig 25397 bp, 30 predicted proteins | sample JV7_2_23_MG_FD_188634 | JGI IMG/M metagenome (GOLD analysis project Ga0255054, IMG submission 188634) | Seawater microbial communities from Jervis Inlet, British Columbia, Canada - JV7_2_23 | ecosystem: Environmental > Aquatic > Marine > Inlet | place: Canada: British Columbia | collected... | reverse complement strand
AGGACTATGTCCCGGATGCGGGCCGGACTCGAGGGAACTTTCGACCCACTCAATGACGTCTAACGCTCGTTGCCCCCACCATTCAGGAGATACGCCCTATGACAGCCGATAACACACAGCCACCTGCTCGCAGGATGAGCCCGGTGCTGTTGGTGTTGGGCGCTCTGTTTCTTGCGGTGGTAGTTGTGGTGGGTGGATTCGTCACTGCCAACGTCGCAAACGTGGTCGATGCGATCCCCACCCCGGCTGACGTCGTTGAAGTGCTCGAGCCAGAGCCCTATCTCGAGATCGGCCCGGTTGTGGTTCGGTCCGTTCGAGACCTCGCCCAGCTGACAACGGTCGAAGTCGTGGAGTACACGATTGTTGAGCAAGGGACGGACGAGGGCTGGCTGCAATGGGCTCGCGGCGACAGTCTCCGCCTCATCGCCGTCGCCAACATCGGCGCCGGTGTCGACCTCGCTGAGATCGGTGTCGACAACTTCAGTGTGTCCGAAGATGGTGTCGTCGAAGTCATCCTTCCTCCTGCAGAAGTTCAGTACGTCGCGGTCGACAGCGAGGCGACTCAGGTTCTCGATCGGGACAAGGGGCTGTTCACCAAGGGTGATCCCCAACTCGAGTCCGAGGCCAGGCGAATCGCCGAGACCGTTCTCGTCGTAAACGCGACCGATGAGGGAATCCTGACCAGGGCTGAGGACAACGCTCGGTTGGTCATGACCAACTTTCTGACCAGTCTCGGCTACGAGGACGTCAGCGTCACCTTCTCCGGCTAGCCGACAGGCCCCTCGACGTCGATACTTCCCGGAATGGAATCCTTCGAGCTGACCGTATCCACCGGGAGAACGGCCACTGTTATCGATCTGACGCCTGATTCCCGGCTGTTCGTCGAAGACAAAGGCGACGGGCTCCTCTCGGTCTTCGTCCCTCACGCCACGGCAGGCGTAGCTGTCATCGAGGTCGGTGCCGGAAGCGACCCCGATCTGTTGCAGGCGATAGACGATCTCCTGCCTGCCGAGTCGGGACGCTGGCTCCATGACCATGGCAGTCCCGGTCACGGCCGCGATCATGTCGTTCCGGCGTTTGTCTCTCCGAGCCTCACTGTGCCGGTACTCGAGGGCAGACTCGCTCTCGGTACGTGGCAATCGATCGTTCTGGTCGACCCCAACGTGGACAACCCTGTCCGTCAGGTGCGGCTGTCTTTCCTCACATCCTGAAGACGCCAAACCGGTCGGTGCCTTCGACCGCACCGGAGTGGACGGCTGAGAGGGCGATCCCGAGCACCGTTCGGGTATCACGCGGATCGATCAGGCCATCGTCCCGGATCCTGGCGGTTGAGAAGTAGGCCTGTTCTTCGTACTCGATCTGGGATTCGATCGCGGATCTCTGTTCGGCGTCAGCGTTCTCGTCGAAATCGATCCCACGCGAATCTGCCGCCTGCCGGGCGATGATTGACATCACTCCCGCAAGCTGGGTCGGGCCCATTACCGCGACCTTGTGGTTGGGATACCCGAACACAAAGCGCGGGTCGTATGACCGACCGGACATGCCGTAGTTGCCAGCCCCATAAGAGACACCGGCCATGAGTGTGACGTGTGGCACTTCGGAGTTGGCGACGGCGTTCACCATCTTGGCTCCGTCCTTGATGATGCCCCGCTGTTCGTACTCCTTGCCCACCATGTAGCCGGTGGTGTTGTGAATGAAAACGATCGGCGTGTCATAGCGGTTGCACAACTGGATGAACTCGGTGGCTTTTTGGGCCTCCTCGGAGAAGATGACCCCCTGCTGGTTGGCGACCACGCCTATCTGGAATCCGTGGATCGATCCCCATCCGCTGAGCAGCGACGTTCCGTAGACCGCCTTGTACTCCTCAAACTCTGACCCGTCGACGGTGCGGCCCAGAATCTCCCGCATGTCGAACGGAACCCTGAGGTCGGCCGGGATCACACCGAGGATGTCCTCGACGTCGTGGACAGGGTCGTCGGCGGGCTTGGTCGGTCCATAACCCTGCTTGCGCCAATTGAAATGGGACACGATGTCCCGTCCCATCCTGATCGCCTCGTGCTCATCCCTGGCGAAATAGTCCGAGAGCCCCGAGACCTTGGAGTGCATCTCGGCGCCGCCGAGCTCTTCGTCGGTTGACTCCTCACCGGTGGCCATCTTCACCAGTGGAGGCCCACCCAGAAAGACTTTGGCCCGATCCTTGACCATGACCGAGTAGTCACACATAGCGGGGAAGTAGGCGCCACCGGCCGTGCTGCTGCCAAAGACGATCGCCACCGTCGGAATGCCCAGCTTGGAGAGCTGGGTCAGATTGCGAAACCACTTGCCTCCGACAATGAAGACCTCGGCCTGGTCGGGGAGGTCGGCGCCGCCGGACTCAACCAGATTGATCAAGGGCAGTCTGTTCTCGCGAGCTATGTCCATGATTCTGAGGGTCTTGGACACCGAGTAACGGTTCATCGACCCGGCCTGGCTGGTCGGGTCATGGGCGAGGATGGCGCACTCCACGCCCTCGATAACACCAAGTCCCGTCACAACGTTGGCTCCGAGGTTCTTGTCGGTGCCCCACGCGGCGAGCGTTGACAACTCCAGGAATGGTGAATCCCGGTCGAGGAGCAACTCGATCCGCTCTCTCGCGAGCAGCTTGCCGCGCCCGCGATGACGCTTGATGTACTTCTCGCCGCCACCCTGGCGAGCCTGCTCCTGAAGCGCCTCGAACTCGGCGAGTTTCGCCTCCATCGCAATCCTGTTGGCCCCGTACTCCTCGGACCGCGGGTCGATCTTCGTACCTAGAACCTGCACGGTGGCGAGGGTAGTGACAGCCCGCTTAACCTGAGCCAATGGAAGCTGCACAGTTTGAAGGCCTTGTCGGCACCGAGATCGGAGTGACCGACTGGATGGATATGGAACAGGAGCGTGTCAACACGTTCGCCGACGCGACGAACGATCATCAGTGGATTCACGTCGACGGGGAGAAGGCGGCCGCGGGCCCGTTTGGGACGACTATCGCCCATGGGTACCTCACCTTGTCCCTGACGGTGCCAATGGTCCAGGAAGTCGAACTCGACGTCGGTGACCCAAAGATGGCGATCAACTACGGCCTGGAGAAGGTGCGTTTTCCGGCGCCGGTTCCAGTTGGCTCCAGGATCAGAAGTCGAGTTCACCTGGTGGCGGTCACCGACGTGGCCGGTGGGATTCAGGTCAACCGCAGGGTCACAGTGGAAGTGGAAGGGACCGAGAAGCCGGCCATGGTCGCCGAGACGGTTATTCGCTACTACTACTGAAGCTTCAGGAAAGACTGCGGCCGCCGCCGACCACCACAACGTGGCCGGTGATGTAGGACGAGAGCGGCGTCAGCAGAAACCACACGACATTGGCGATCTCCTCCGGCGAGCCCATACGGCCAAGAGGGATAGTCGCCTCCATCTTGTTGCGGATGTCTTCGGGGATGGCCATGGACATTTCCGTGCTGACCAGTCCTGGCGCGATCGCATTGACCCGGACGTGTGGTGCCAGGGAGAGTGCCAGCGCCCTGGTCAAACCGACAAGACCGCCCTTGGACATCGAATAGTTGAACTGGCCGAAGTTCCCCAGGTAGGCCCGCGAAGAGATGTTGACGATGCACGAACCTTCGTGCATCAGCGGCGCCAGCTCGGTTGACAGCCGATAGGCCGCTCCAAGATTCACATCGAGCACCGCGGCAAAATCTTCATCGCTCATGTTCACAAGCCGGGAGTCGCGGGTGATGCCTGCGTTGTTGACGAGCCCGAGAAACGGCAGACCGGTCTTCTCGACTGCCTGGCGGACGGCTCCGGGTCCGTCTTCCGAGGTGAGATCAAGCTGTACCGGGACGATGTTCTCGGAAAGCCCGAGTTCGGGGGCGACGTCGACACCAACAACCGTGAACGGCCCTGAGGCTGTGAGCTTTTCCGTGATCGATCGGCCGATCCCTCTTGCGGCTCCGGTCACGACGATGACGCCGTTCACGAGAGGGCCTTTCCAACGTGGCCCGGACCGATCTGGATCAACTGCCCGGTGACCCCATGGGAGTCCCGCATCAACTTCGTCCACCGATCGATTTCGGCCTCGTCGGTTCCTTCGTCGTATGCAATCACGTTGGCTGTCCAGCCAAGTCGTGAGCCTTCAGACGCGGCGGTTCGCGCCGCCGAGACGAGACCGGCGGCGATCATCGCGCCACCCGGCCCGCGTCGACCGAAGAGGTCATCGCTGTGCACCACGTAGACAAAGGACTCTCCGGCCAATGCAGCGGCCCGGCTCATCTGAAATGCCCTATCCAGTTCCGCAGACACGTCTTCCCAGCGGTCACCGACCTCATCGGCCCGAAAGGTGTGCTTGCGACTCAAGATGCGACCGCCGTTCCTTCGTCGATCATCTTGTTGATCGTGTCCGGATCTACACCGAGCTCGGCCAGGACCGACGTGGTGTGCTGACCGAGCATCGGCGGGATCGACCCGGCGCGAGCCTGATCCCCATCGATCCGGATCGGCGACCCCGTCGTTCTGACATGTCCGGCGATTGGATGCTCGAACTCGACCAGCATCCCGTGATGGCGGGCCTGGGGGTCATCGAAGGCTTCGGCAAGAGTCAGGACACGCCCCACTGGAATCCCTACCCTGCCCAGGAGATCGATCCAGTACTCGACAGGTTCGGTCTTGAAAACCCTCGTCAGTTTGCGGGCCAAAGACTCACGGTTGTCCATTCGTAGCTCATTGGTGGGGTAGTCGGTGGCCAGGTCCTCTCGCTCTAGCGCGTCTGCAAGCAACTCGAAGTGCCGGTCGACGACGATCGCAAGTGTGAACAGTCCGTCGCTTGCCTCAAACGTCTGGTTCGGGGCCAGGAAGGGGCTGGCGGTACCCAGTCTCTTCGGCTGTTCCCTGTTGGCGAAGCCAATCGCGTTCCAACCGGATTGCACGGCCATGACTCCATCGCGAAGAGAGATGTCGATTCGTCGCCCGGTGCGCGGGCTCTCGGCAAGTGCGGCACTGATGGCGAGAGCGGCGTTGGTCCCGGCGACATAGTCTCCGATGCTCGTAGCGGTCTTTCGAGGGCCGTCCTTCTCCGCTCCGCTGATAGAAATCATTCCGGACTCACCTTGAAAGACGACGTCGATTCCGGTGCGTCTCGCATAGGGGCCGTCAGAGCCGAAGGCAGAGACCACGGCGTAGACCACGGTCGGGTTGAGCTCGCGGACCCGATCCTCACCGAGCCCGAGGCGATCCATCGCCCCAAAGCGGAGGTTGGTCAACACGACATCGGCCTTCTTCATCAGATTGTCGAGGATCCGCTTGGAGACCCAGTCCTTGGTGTCCAGCGCCACAGACTCCTTACCTCTGTTCACGGTGAGGAAGAATAGGGACTCGCCGTTCTGGAAGGGCCCAAAGCGGCGGCCAAGATCGCCACCGGGCGGCTCCACCTTGATGACTCTCGCCCCGAGATCGGCAAGGAGCATTCCTGCGTAAGGGCCAGCGATGAGGTTGCCGAATTCGACGACGACAACCCTATCGAGGGGGCCCTCAGACACGCTCGACGACCATGCTGATTCCCTGACCGACTCCGATGCACATCGTGGCAAGCCCGTATCTGCCCTGACGGCGGGCCAGTTCGTGGATCAGCGTGACGAGAATTCTCGCCCCCGAAGCCCCCAGCGGGTGACCGATGGCGATCGCGCCACCATTCACGTTGACCTTGTCCTGGTCCAACTCCAGAAGTCTCACCGCTGCCACGCTCTGAGAGGCGAATGCCTCGTTGATCTCAATCAGGTCGAGGTCGTCGACGGTGATCCCGGCGCGGACGAGAGCCTTCTCCGAGGCGGGGACCGGTCCGATTCCCATGATGTCGGGATGGACACCCGCAGCCGCTGACGAGACGACTCTTGCCATCGGCTCCAGACCGTGCCGCCCGAGACCCTCTTCGGTCACCAGAAGCAACGCCGCTGCGCCGTCGTTCATTGGAGAGGAGTTTCCCGCGGTGACAGTGCCGTCTTCCAAGAAGATCGCTGGCAGGTTGGCCAGCTTCTCAAGTGAGGTATCGGGGCGTGGCCCCTCGTCGGTGGAGATTTCGTTGATCTGACGCCCCCTGTGGTCGGCCGGGGCGTCGATGGGGAGGATTTCGTCGTTGAACCGCCCCCCGGCCGCTGCATCCAAGGCCAACTTGTGACTGCGGAGAGCGAATGCGTCCTGGTCTTCCCTGGTGACGTCGTACTTCTCGGCTACCCGCTCGGCTGTCATCCCCAGTGTGATCGGCGGGTACGTCTCCTCCATCTTCGGGTTGATCAGTCTCCATCCGAGGACTGTGTCGGCGGCCTCGGGAAAACCGGTCGCGAAGGCGCGGTCGGCCTTCAACGTCACGTAAGGAGCGCGACTCATCGACTCCGACCCACCGGCGATCATCACGTCGCCCCATCCCGCAGAAAGAGCATGAGAGGCAGAAACGACGGCCTGGAGGCCTGATCCGCAGAGACGGTTGACGGTCACACCGGGAACGTCGATCGGAAGACCTGCAAGCAGGGCTGCCATCCGGGCGACGTTCCGGTTGTCCTCGCCGGCCTGGTTGGCCGCACCCCATTGGATGTCCTCGATCGCCATCGGGTCGAGATCGGGGTTTCTCTCCAACAGCCCCGACACGGCAGAGGCCGCCAGGTCGTCTGGTCGGACATGGGCGAGCTGCCCGCCCAGCTTCCCCATCGGTGTCCTGCATGCGTCGACGATGTAGATGTCGGTCACGGTTTCACGGTACCTCGGTCCCAGTACGGTTCGGTATATGGACCGACCCGATGCCCTCCATTTCACCGAATCTGAAGAGGCCAACCGACTTCTCGCGTCCGACGCTCTTGCGCTTCTGATCGGCATGCTTCTCGATCAGCAGTTCCCTATGGAACGCGCCTTCTACGGCCCTCAGCTGCTCCAGGACCGCCTCGGCGAGGACCTCGACGAGGCACGAATTGCCGACTGGGACCCGGATGCCATGGAAGCACTGTTCCGCGGACCGCCGGCGATCCATCGCTACCCGGCATCGATGGGAAAACGAACTCAAGACCTCTGCCGGGTAATCGTTGACGAGTACGACGGCCGAGCCGAGAACATCTGGGAAACGGCAGCCGATGGCGCCGATCTGCTCAAGCGCCTCAAGGCTCTTCCCGGTTTCGGTGACGGTAAATCGAGGATCTTTGTCGGTCTTCTCGGGAAGAGGATCGGGGTTCAGCCGGACGGGTGGGAGAAGGCAGCGGCTGACTGGCCATCCATCGCAGATGTAGCCACATTCGAGGACGTGGCGACGCTACGCGAGCAGAAGCGGGCCATGAAGGAAGCAAAGAAGACCTGAACCTCTAAACCAGCAGGTATCTACTGCCGATAGGGCACCTATGGGGGGCAAACCGAGCCAATTGGAAGGAAAGATGCATCTCTCGGGAAAGCTCTCGGACTGGAGCTTCGGCGACTTGCTTCAGATCATGCAGGTCACTGATAAGACCGGTTCCCTCGATATCGAAGGCGAGAGCCAGGGGCGCGTTCACTTCCGCGACGGCAGGGTCACCGGTGCCGAGCTGGCCGCCGAGGATAGGAGTGTCGTCGGTGAGGACCGATCAGGAGTCAGCGACATTCTCTATGTGCTTTCCACGATCGAGGAGGGCACTTTCTCGGTTGGAGCCGCCGACGGGCCGGACGTGAAGGGATGGACCGTCGAAGAACTGGCCGCCGATGTCGAAGGTCTGCGCTTGTTGGAAGCCGAAGTCGTCGATGCCGGCCTGTTCGATGCCACCGGCGTCAGGATTATCCCGGCGATTGACGTGCCGCTGAAAATCGAGAGCGAGGACTGGCACGTGCTGGCCGGTCTCGTTCCCGCATTCACATTCGAACTTCTCGAGACGAGAAACGGTCGGGGCAGTGCCGTGCGCATACTGCACACGCTGCACCGTCTGGGGCTCGTCGAAGTATTCGCTGGCGAAGAGGGGGAGACCGACTGGCTCAATCGTCTCGCCGAGGACGTTGCTCCGAGCTCTGCAAAGCCGACACCCGTCGAGCCCCCGGCTGAAGATCCTGTAGAACCAGCCGTAGATGACGCTCCTGAGGCACCTGCCGCTGAAACAGAGCCAGAGGAGGACGACGAGCCCGCTGCCGATGAAGAAGAGCCGGCAGCGGTCGAAGATGCGCCGGTTGAGCCCGTCGCAGACCCAGATGACCCGCGATCGGTCAAGGGTGTAGCCGCACCCGCCTCTACGACACTCACCGACGGCGTATATGACGAGATCCGTCGGCTCCGTAGTCGAGTCTCTGACAGTTAGGTCGACGCACTAGCTTCACGTGGGCATGCCCGAATGGAGCCCGTGGAAACCTGACCGACCTTTGTTCATTGGTATCGCCGGTGGCTCGGGATCTGGAAAGACGACAGTCGCACATTCCGTCGTTGAGCGCCTCGATGGCCAGGTGGCTGTCGTCCAGCACGACGCCTACTACCGCAACATGTCGGAGATGTCCTTCGAGGAGAGAGCCAAGGTCAACTATGACCATCCAGATTCCCTCGAGACTGAACTTCTCGTTTCCCATCTCGTGACATTGCGCTCCGGTGGAGCCATCGAACGGCCGGTTTACGACTTCTCCCAACATATTCGGTCCGGGGAGACGGTTCGTGTCGAACCCAACCCGGTAGTGGTGGTGGAGGGAATTCTGGTCCTGGCCCAACCGGCGCTGCGTTCGGAACTGGACCTCAAGATCTTCGTCGACACAGATCCCGATGTTCGGCTCGCCCGCAGATTGCAGAGGGATATCGAAGAGCGGGGACGGACCGTAGGCTCGGTTATCGACCAGTTCTTCTCGACGGTGCGTCCTATGCATCTCGAGTTCGTTGAGCCCTCGAAGCGCTACGCCGACCTGATCATTCCCGAGGGCTATAACCCGCGTGCGGTGGCGACGGTGGTTGAGCTGATCAGGTCTCGGCTGGGCTGAGCAGCGGCCCCGCCCATATACTTCTGGCATGTCAGGTCATGCTTCAGTAGCGATCATCGGCGTGGGTGCCATGGGCAACGCCCTTCTCTCCGGCCTTCTCCGAGCCGGCTGGGAGGCCGAGGACATCTCGCTATGCGTTCGGCGAATGGAACGGGGCGACGAACTGGCCCATCGGACCGGATGTGAGTTCACTCTGGATCCGACCGAGGCTATTCGCGGCCGCCAGGTGATCGTCGTTGCGGTCAAGCCCCGCGACGTCGAAGCGCTCCTCGAGACTCTCGAGGGCAACATCGAGCCAGGACAGTTGGTCCTTTCTCTCGCCGCAGGGATAACAACAAGCACCTATGAGAAGTCTCTCGGCGCTGTCCCGGTGATTCGCGCCATGCCCAATACTCCCGCACTCGTCGGCGAAGGCGTTACCGGGATAGCAGCCGGCGCCCACTCGGGTCTGTCCGAACTGGATACGGCCCGGGAGATTCTTGATGCCGTGGGCTCGGTCCGAATGATGGACGAGTCGCTCCTCGACGCAGTCACCGCAGTGTCCGGGACCGGCCCGGCATACGTGTTCCTCCTTGCAGAAGCACTTACCGAAGCCGCGCTGCGTGAGGGTTTGCCCCGCGACATCGCCGAGCGGTTCGTTAACCAGACGATCAAGGGCGCAGGGCACCTTCTCACCGGCACCAACAAGTCTCCAACGGACCTTCGATCACAGGTCACGTCGCCGGGTGGTACCACAGCCGCCGCCGTCCACGTTTTGGAAGAGCGGGGCTTTCGGGCTCTCGTAGAAGATGCCGTCCGTGCCGCGGCGAGGCGAGCGACCGAGTTGGGCGGTGGTCGTTGAGCGTCTTCTCGAAAGTGGTCATGAGCACTACTCAGTTCCGACCGATCGAGAAGATGGTGACAGAGACAAGGCCAGGCAAACATCTGGCTCGTCGCTTTGTTGCCGGCGACACCCTCGATGAAGCCATTGAGGTAGCCGCCGGCCTGAATGCCGATGGTCTTCTCGTGTCTCTTGACCTTCTCGGAGAAGAAGTCCACGACACGGATTCCGCGATTCGGGCGAGAAACGAGTACCTCGAGTCTTTGAATCGCATCGAGAGCGATGGCCTTGAATCCAATATCTCGGTGAAGCCGACGCAACTCGGCCTGAGCATCGATGACGATCTGGCCGCTGAGTCGATTGGAATCCTGGCGCGTCGGGCTGCAGAGGTTGGTACCTCGGTCACCATCGACATGGAGGACTCCAGATACACCGGGGCCACTGTCGACCTTTACGAGAAGAGTCGGATCGAGCACGAGAACGTAGGTGTTGCCATCCAGTCGTATATGCGCCGCACCCCCGACGACCTGAATCGGTTGATGGACCTCGGCGGTCACATCAGAATCTGCAAGGGGGCCTATGTCGAACCCGAAGAAGTTGCCCTCACCTCAAAATCGGCAGTCGACACAGCCTATTCCGAACAACTGAGAACACTGATGGAGAACGAGGTGGTGAAGCCGGCCATAGCCACGCACGACCTCGCTTTGATCGCGCAGGCCAGGGAACTGGCCTCGACCAGGGACAACTATTTCGAGTTCCAGATGCTCTACGGGGTGAGAGTTGCGCTCCAGAAGGAACTGGTCGCCGAGGGTTACCAGCTCCGGGTGTATCTGCCCTTTGGCTCGCAGTGGTACCCGTATCTGACGAGACGTCTCGCCGAGCGCCCTTCCAACGGCTGGTTCTTCATCAAGGCCGCGTTCGGCTACTGACCACAGTTCGGGTCAGGCCGCCCTTGGGAAGAGGCGCTCTTCGCCGGAGGGCGGCTTGTCGACAAGTCTCGCGCCGATGGCGATGAGACCGTGCCCGACCGCATCCCGGATTGAATGCTGGGCGGAACGGCGAAGCTCCCCTGCACGGGCCATTTTGGCGGTACGGCGATGGTCTGCTTGTTGTCTGGGTCTCGCGAGTCGATCTCGCACGACCTCATCGTTGAGATAAGGCGTCATGAGAGGCTCATTTCTTTCTTGTTCGACGTTTCAGTGTTTCCCAAATAGGCGTCGAGGGCTTGGCCGGCGCCGTCGAGTGCTTGGAGTCTCAGGCCGTAAGTGCTGGTCTTGTGGATCTTGCCTTCGGCCGGAACGTGGATCCGGACCAGACCCGCTCCCCTGAGGATGCTGATGTGGTGGTGCACTGTGGACTTGGAAAGTCCAAGCATCTCCGTCAGTTCATCGAGAGTGGTCTCGCTTTCGCCGAGGCGTCTCAGGATCCGAAGCCGCCGTTCGTCGCTGAGGGCCTTGTAGGTTCTGACGATCCATGATGGGGGAGCCTCGGGGTCGGAGTCGAGGAATTCGTCGGCAACCGCATACATGACCAGCAGAGTGTCTCTTTGCTGATCGATGAGTGAGAGCGGTCTGACAACTACAGATGGGACCAGGATCACCCGCTTGACGCCGAGGGGGACTTCGTATTCGAGACCGTTGGTGACTTCCTCGATCACAGTCTTGGCGTCATCCCGACTGGCGATCGCACGACGAGCCGCAGCTGCTCTGCTGATGGCACCGGGGAATTCGCTGGCATGCTTCGAGAAGACCTTGTCGTGAAACTCGATGAGCGTTGCCGTGATTCTGTCTCGCAGTTCCTCTGGATCAATCTCAAACAGTGACACGAAGTGATCGACCATCTCGGGCTTTTTGTCTCCGACGATTTCCCGGACCGCATCGACGTCGCCTTCGGCGGCTCGCTCGATCAATGCCAGGTCATCCCACGGGCCCAGATAGGACAGCATCCATCGACGGAGACGATCAGGGTTGATCTTGCCGAGCCACTCGAACACGTTTTCCGGGCTGTGGGGGCGGGGGGCGGAGGCGACCAGGCCAAGGAGGCTGATCCAGACCGAACAGTAAGGGCCACCCAGCGTTGCGATCTCTTCAGCGAGATCGTGCGATGTGGACTCGATGACCTTCTTTTGCCATTCGGCTCCGAACTCGAAGCTGGAGGGTGTCTGCTTCTCGTTGTAAACCGTCCAGATGGTGGCGAAGACCTCATACACGGAAGAGCCGTCGATTTCGATCGGGATGTATCGCGGTGCCTCGGTGAGGTCGCGAATCTTCGATTGTGGGGTGACTAGCTCGACCATTTTCTGATCCTGTTTTGTTGGTTCGAAATCTTTCGAATCTATTATAGGTCTAACAACATCGTCTTGTCTAGAGATATTTCGAAGAATTTCGAATGGCCTAGGTTCTGTTCGATAATGTCTGGGTTTCCGACCGAAAACGGATAACCGACAACTGATAACGGCTTTGGTACCGTGCCCTTCATGGCCCTGACCGATGAGCGCCAGGAGGAAGTTGGGGAGCGACGTCTTCCCCCTGCATCAATGATTCTCGAGGGTCTCGGGGTCGCCGGGGCCCTGGCCACCATCGCCCTTGGGCTTCTCGGCACCCTTCCCGAGCATCCCGAATTCGAGATCGGCCGCGAGGTCTTTGGCGACATCCCCGACTCGGTTGTTGTCGTCTTCTATGTGGCCCTAGCTGCGTTCACCTGGTTCACGTTTCATCTTCTCGCACAGCGAGCTTTGAGCTGGCAGCAGGGAACGACTGATCGTCGTGTCGGAAGTTGGAAGAAGCGGACCCGGGAGTTGAGCGCCGGTCTCCGCATGAAGACATTGATGCGTGATCGCCGGGCAGGGCTAATGCACTCGCTCATCTACTACGGGTTCATCGTTCTCTTCCTTGGGACCGTGACCCTGGAGATCGACCATCTTCTCCCGGCCGGGCTCAAGTTTCTCCATGGTGGTGTCTACCAGGGCTACTCGGCGGTCCTCGACCTTGCGGGTCTGGCGTTTCTCGGTGGGCTCGGTTTGGCCTTTGTCGGCAGATACGTGATGCCGACGGCCCGGATTCGAGCCAAGACCAAGCCAGAAGATGGTGTCATTCTGGCGATCCTCGTTGTCATCGGGGTCACCGGGCTTCTCACCGAGGCTTCGAGGATCGCCCTGGCCGGACGCCCCGAATTCGAAGTGTGGTCGTTCGTTGGTTATCCGCTCGCGAGTCTCTTCGAAGGCTCCACCGCCGGGGACTGGCACCTCTTCTGGTGGGTTGTCCATGTGGCGGGTTTCCTGGCCTTTCTGGTGATCCTGCCGATCACCAAGCTGCGGCACATGTTGACTTCGCCGGCAAACATGTTTCTGTCGGAACGCGATCGTCCCAGGGGGGCGATGCGAGCGGTGCCGAATCTGATGGAGGCCGACGACATCGAGACCATCGGAGCCTCGCTCGTCACCGATCTCACCTGGAAGCAGATTTTCGATACCGACTCATGCACAGTCTGCGGCCGCTGTACCTCCGTTTGTCCGGCCAATATCACCGGGAAGCCCCTCGATCCCAGGGAGATGGTCCTCAAGACCGGAGAGGCAGCCGCAGCAATGGCCGGTGTCTCGCCACCGGTGGGCTCAACGGCCGTCCTCGAAGACACCGGGGCTCTGTTCGAGCGGGTCCGGCCCGAGGAGGTATTTGCATGCACGACCTGTGGCGCCTGCGACGAGATTTGCCCGGTGGACATCGAGATACTCGACCGCATCCTCGACATGCGCCGATACCTGACCCTGATGGAGTCGGAGTTCCCGAGTGAGCTGGGCAAGGCCTTTGTCGCGATGGAGAATCAGTCCAACCCGTGGGGGCTGAGCCAGCAGGCCCGCGCTGATTGGACCGACGAACTCGATTTCGATGTGCCAGTCCTGGGCGTCAACGGCAAGACCACAGCCGACTACCTGTGGTTCGTGGGGTGCGCCGGATCCTTTGATGACCGAAACACGGCCGTGTCGGTTGCGCTCGCCCGGCTGCTCCACCAGGCCGGAATCGACTTTGCGATTCTCGGACAGCAGGAACTCTGCAATGGAGATCCGGCCCGCAGGACGGGCAATGAGTTCGTGTTCCAGCAATTGGCTCTACAGAACATTGCAACGTTCGAGGAATTCGAGGTGGAGAAAGTCATCACCCAGTGCGCCCACTGCTTCAACACGATCGGCAACGAATATCCGCAATTCGGTGGCGACTACGAGGTTGTTCATCACAGCCAACTCCTGGCGGAGTTGCTCACTCAGGGCCGTGTGGAGATCCCAAAGAAGCCGAATGGGGAGAGAAAGAAGATTGCATATCACGACCCGTGCTACCTGGGCCGCCACAACAGCGTCTACCTGGCTCCACGCAACGTCATCGGTGGCGCAGGTGGCACCGAGGTTGTGGAGATGCCGCGCAATGGAACCAAGGCGCTTTGCTGCGGTGCCGGCGGAGGCCGATTCTGGATGGAGGAGCAAACAGGGAAGAAGGTCAACATTGAGAGGGCCGAGGAGGCTCTTGCGACCGAAGCCGACGAAATCGCTGTTGCCTGCCCGTTCTGTTTCGTGATGCTCGATGACGGGGTCAAGGAGCTGGGGCGAGACGATGTTCCTGTGAGGGATATCGCAATGATCCTCGCCGACGGCCTCGAGGTTCCGGCCCACGAGGAGCAGTGATCCGCCGCGGTGTTCTCGCGCTGGTGATTGCAATATCCGCATGCACCCCTGACATCGGTGGCTCGTCGCCGACGCAGCAGGTGACGACAACGTCGGTGTCGACTGTGTCCGACACCACGTCGACCACCGTCGGGGGCCCGTTTGGATCCGAGGCCTTCAGAACGTGTCTCGAGGAGCTTGGGGTGTCGATCGAGCCGATCCCCGTCGATGCCAACGGACGGATTCGTCTGGACTTCGTCACCAGGCATCTCGATTTCACTGACGCCGTTGTGGCCGGGGCGTTCACCGACTGCTCGAGGATTCTTGGGGTAGGGGCGCTCGACCTGATCACGGCCGGGCTGGTCCGGCCGGCGGTGATCGGCCAGCTCGAGTCCTTCAGTCAATGTGTCCGGGCGAGGGGGATCGATTTTCCCGATCCCATTCCGGGGTTCACCGGTGTCGGATCTCCATATCCGGTGGCTGTGATCCCATATTCGGATCCGGCTCTGGCCGAGGCGGTGTCCTCCTGCCTGCCCGCGGTTCTCAGTGATCTTCCGGGCGTAACCGAGGAGTCTTGACTCGGCGTACGATTCGGGTCGTGGCGACGAGCCCGACACCGGTAATGACGCCAGATATCGGCACCGATCATGAGATCGACCGACCCTGGCAGGTGGTCGTATGGAACGACCCGGTCAACACAATGTCCTACGTCGTATTCATCTTCCGGAAACTGTTCGGCTACGACGAGCTGAAGGCGACCGATCTGATGCTGCAGGTTCACAATGACGGACGAGCGATCGTTGCGGATGGTCCAAGAGAGCGCGCCGAATTCGACTGTTACCGGCTCCATAGTCACGGCCTCTGGGCCACTCTCGAGCAATGACTGAACGTCGATTCCGGGCAGACGGCGGTTCGGTCATAGTGAACCTCGAGCCAGAAGAGAGAGAGGTCCTCTCCGGTGTGCTTGATCTCCTCGCCAATGTCGGAGAAGAGGCGGGCGATCCAGCGGCGGCTCGGCTCAGCGTCCCCGTCTATCTCGACGATCCTGAAGCCAACAGCGAGTGGTGGCGGTTGATGGGTGATGAGTTGGAGAGCTCTCGAAACTCGGATCGTGATGTGTATCGGCGAGTGATGACCGAAGATGGCCCGCTCACTCTCGACGGTGCTGAAGCTGAATCCCTGCTTCGCGTTCTCAACGAGGGGCGCCTCGCGTATGCGGCACGTCTCGGTCTGGAGGTCGAGGATGATCATGACCGGCTGCCTTTACCCCAGATGATGGCTCTCGACTTTCTCGGCTGGGTACTCGAGGACCTGACGGCCGAGTTGTCCACGACCCTTTGAGCCGATTCGGCATCGGGTTCAGCTCATGAGTAGGTTCGTGTTCTCGGAGGTTGTTTGTTGCTAGCCGATCCGATCGCGGGGCTGCGTAGCCCCTCGGGAGCGTTGATGTCTGTCTATGTGGACCGGCCTGATCCGGGTGGGCTGGGCGCCCTTCTGACGGACTTGTTGAGGCCGGTGCGCGAGGAAGCGGACACCATGTCACGCACAGTCCAGAAGAGTGTTCGGTCGGACGTAAAGCGGATCCATGACCTGGCCGATCGGCTCGAGACCGAGGCGGCGCCTGCCTATGCGATCTTCGCTTCCGAAGCCGACGGGCTTTTCATGCTCGAGCCCCTGACGCACTCTGTTCCGAATACTTCGGTTCTTGGACCCCGCCCCTATCTGCGACCTCTCCGGGCGGCTCCGAGGCCGTTCCGTACCGGCGTGATTGTGGCCGACAGGGCACTAGCTCGAGTATTTGTCTCTTCGAACGGCCTGGTCGAGGAGGTCGGCGAGCCGCTAGACGCCAATATCGGTAAGACCAACTATGGCGGGTTCTCTGGATATGCCGAGCACAATGTTCGTGGCCATGCCGACGAGGCAACCGCGAAGATGTGGAAACAGGCAAGTGCGCGCTTGCTCGCCGCTCATCAAGACCGTCCTGTCGACTATCTGGTCATCGGAGGTCACGAAGAGACCGTCGAGGAGGTGAGCCGTACCCTTCACCCCTACCTGTCACAGCTGTACCGGACCAACTTCCCCGCTACTCCCAGCACCATCAGCCTGGCTTCTCTCCGCGCCGAGCTTGCCGACCTGAACAGAGAGGTTCGTGTCCGGCGTCAATCGGCGATTGCGGGCCGGGTTTGCGACACGGCATGGAGTGGCGGAAACGCCGTCCTCGGCCTGGCTGCAACCCTTGAAGCATGTAATGCCCAGGCCGTCGAAACCCTCGTTGTCGCGGGCCAGTTCAGTCGCCCGGGTTCGATCTGTAACGAGTGCAGTCATCTCTCGCGGACGGAAGAGACCTGCCCGGTCTGTGGGGCGGGGATGTTCTTTGTCGACGATGTGGTCGCTTATGCGATGGACGCTGCGGTCGTTGCGCGGGGCAAGGTGCACCAAATCGATGTCGCATCGCCACTCGACAACGAGGGCGTGGGTGCGCTGACCCGTTTTTCTCTCCACGGCTGACCGGTACGCTCGTTGTTCATGAGATCCGAACTTGCGACAAGACAGCTCTGGATGGATCAGGGCAAGGGAGTTGCCAAGGCCACTGTCGTCAAGGCCTATGGGTCGGCGCCGAGAGGCCCTGGCTCGCTGATGCTCGTTTCCTCTGATGGAGAGATGGAGGGCTCGGTCTCCGGTGGCTGCGTTGAGAACGATGTGGTAGTCCGTGCCCTCTCTGTACTCGACTCTGGCGAGCCGGATCTTGTCACCTATGGGATTGCCGATGATGACGCCTTCGCTGTTGGCCTGGCCTGCGGCGGGACGATTCAGGTCTATATCGAGCCGTGGTGAGCAACAGGATTGTTGAATCGACGGCAAGTCTCGCCGAGATGGATCGGCGTGGGGCTGTAACAACCATCATCGTGGGCGAGGAAGCCGGCACCAAGGCCGTGATCGATGACACCGGTGGGGTTGTGGGAGGCGCCCTGCCCGAGCCGTTGGCCGCCTCGATAACCAAGGATGCTCTTGCTCTCATGGGCCGGGAGCGAAGTGTCACTCTCTCCTACGGGGACACCGAGGTGTTCTTCGAGGTCATGTCCCCGAGACCGAGTCTCTTCGTTTTCGGGGCCGTCCACATCGCACAGGAACTGGTCCAGCATGCTGCGCTACTCGGTTTCAAAACCATCGTGGCCGACCCCAGAGCGGCCTTTCTCACTCCGGAGAGATTCCCGGAGGCAGACGAGCTTCGGGTTGGATGGCCGGGCGACGTGTCCGACGTCGAGAGTTTCGACGACCGGAGTTTCATCGTGGTGCTCAGCCACGATCGCCGATTCGAGGATCCCCTCTGGCCGATTGTGTTGCCGTCCGCGGCTCGCTACATCGGGGCCATGGGGTCGAGGGGCACAACAAGGAAGCGGGCTGAGCGTCTTCTTGCAGACGGGTTCAGTGACGAGGACATTGCTCGGATTCACGGTCCGATCGGTCTCGACATCGGGTCGAGGAGTGCCGGGGAGACTGCCGTGGCGATTCTCGGCGAAATGATCTCCCAGCGTTATCTGCACGATGAGACTGTCGAGCTCGTCGGTGCTCCCGTCCGTCTCTGACGGCTAGTTTCATCCCATGCCCACAGCTGCCCTGATTCTCGCTGCCGGCTCGTCTCGTCGACTCGGTCGTCCCAAACAGTTGGAGCCATGGGGCGACACCAATCTCTTGGGTCACGTCGTCGGGCGGACGAAGACGTTTCCGGTCGAGGAGGTTTGGGTAGTTCTTGGATACGAGATCGATCGGATCATCGCAGAGACGGATCTGACCGATGTCGGGATAGTAGAGAATCCAGAGTGGGACGAAGGCATCGCCTCGTCGTTGCGGGTGGGACTGGACGCGTTGACTCGACTCTCCCGCTGCGAACAAGCGCTCGTTGTTATTGGAGATCAGCCTGTGATCTCGGGCGATGTGGTGGAGGAGTTGCTGGCCTCACACAAGCGGGCGGGCTACCCGGTGACACTTCCCAAGTATCGATACACCATGGGTAATCCGGTGATAGTGAATCGATCGCTCTGGCCACGGGTCATGTCGCTCGACGGCGACGAGGGCGCGGGTCGTCTCTGGAAGGCACACCCGGAATGGGTGAACGAGGTGTGGTTCTCTGATCTCGGCCCTCGCGATGTGGACACGGAAACCGATATCGTCGACCTGCGACCGAAACACCCGGCCTGAGACCGGTGCGGAACGTATAGAGTCGACCGACGCCAAGCGGAGACGGATACATGGCTCGAATTGATCAGGTTGCAGGCATCGGACACAAGGAAGCAACGAAGCTGCGCAAAACCGGGATCAAAACGAGCAAGAGCCTCATCGAGATGGCTTCGACCGGCAGAGGAAGATCGGAACTGACAGCTGGCACCGGGATCGATCAGCGTCAGTTGCAGGCCTGGGTCAACCATGCCGACCTTCTCCGGGTTAAAGGAGTCGGGGCCGAGTACGCCTAGCTGCTCGTGGCTGCAGGTGTTGACACCGTGCGTGACCTGAGACGCCGCAACCCCACCGCCCTTCTCGCCAAGATCATCGGGCTCAACGACAAGGACAGGGTGGTCGCACGACTTCCCACAGAGTCGATGGTCGAAGGTTGGATCGAGGCCGCCAGGAACGTCGAGCCCAGTATCTGAGCTTTCGGGAGGAAGAAAGAGCCCCTTTCGGAGCTCTTTCTCACTGGAGGAGGGGTGAGCTCAGGAAGCCTTGTCAGCCTTGTCGGCCGGGGTGGTCTTCTCGGGGCTCGTCTTGGTTGTGGTGGTCTTGGCGGCGCTGGTCTTGGCAGCCGGCTTTTTGGCGGCAGGAGCCTTGGTCTCGGTATTCTTGGCCGCAGTCTTGGTGGTTGTGGTCTTCTTGGCGGCAGGAGCCTTGGTCTCGGCCTTCTTGGCCGCAGCAGACTTGGTGTCCTTCGCTTCCGTCTTCTCGGGGCGGAAAGAACTGCGCCACGTGGCGAGCATGTCCTCGAGTTGGTCACGGAGCTTGGTGACTTGCTCTTTTGCCTGGTCGAGGTCGACCTTGGCCGTGATCTCGTCGACCACCTTGCGCTCCTTGACGCTGACGACGACCTTCTCGCCTTCGACGGCCCAACCGTCGATGGCCTTTCCGGCGGTCTTGCCGTATCCGCTGGCTTGCTCGTTGAGCTTGCCGTAGACATCGTTGGCCCTATTTCCAACCTTGCGCGCCGCGACGACCGGGGCGCCGACGGCGGCGTAGAGGACGTTCTTGGTCTTCATTTCCTTACTCCTGTTCGGTTTCAATTCCGGGATCGGATCCATTCGACTGGACCAGGGCCCGGTACATATCGAGCAGCACTTTCTTGTGATCGTGGCTCAAGCCCTCGTCGGCTCCTATCGCCTCGAAGACGGAGGGAGACGGTGTCTCCTCGTCGATCAGACCCGCTCTGCTGTAGAGCGTGTTCGCCGAGATTTCGAGTGCTCGAGACAATTGCTTCAGAATCTGAGCGGACGGCTTACGAATTCCTCGCTCGATTTGGCTGAGGTAGGGATTCGAAATCCCTGCCGCATCGGCCAACCTTCGCAGCGACAGATTGGCCCGTTCCCGCTGTTCACGGATAAACCCGCCGAGATCCTTGTGCTTGCTCTCGTTCATCTAGTGCAAGCATAGAGCAAGCTGCTAACTATTGCAAGCACAGTGCTAGCAAGCCGGCGTTAGGTGAGAATTCCCCCCATGGCGTCGCCGATGAACCAGGCAATCAAACCGCCAATGCCTGCAATCACCATGTTCTCCGCTCCGGCCTTGAACAGAGAGCCGTTGGCGACCCTGGCTTTCGCTACACCCACCACGAACAGCCCTGCCATTGAGAGCACAGCCGCCCAGGTCAAGGCAGCTGTTGTCGATTCGAGGGTCAGAAACGGGATGACCGACGTCAGGGAGCCGACAAGGAACAGGAGTCCCGAGACGAACATCGCCCGATAGGGAGATCGCCTTTCCGATTCGACGACACCGAACTCGAGGGAGGCCATGGCGTTCAGAAGCGTCTCGTCCGAGCGACTGACCGCGGCGACGACCCCTTCGAGGTCCTCGTCGGCGACACCCATGTCCTCGAAGAAGCCCCTTAGTTGGGCAACCTCTGATTCCCGAAAGTCACGTATGTGGGTCTTTTCGAGTGTCAACTCGGCGTCGAGGATCTCGACCTGCGACTTGGTCGCCAGGTACTCGCCCGCTGCCATCGACACCGCGCCTGCGATAGCTGCTGCTACCGCTGTGACCAGGACCTGATCTGACGTCAGCCCGGCGCCGACGACACCGACCACCAGAAGAAACATCGAGACCAGCCCGTCGTTGACACCGAGGATGATGTCCCGCCAGTACTGCCGGGATACTCCGATGTGCGGCTCGTATCCAGCCGGATATTCATGAGAGTGGGTGTCTGAAGCCACGGGCTGATCGTAACCCCTTCACAGTGGCATTCGGTCGTCCGAATGGAGACTTCTAGAAACGGTCCACAAGGCCAAGGACTGCTGCAACCCCGGCCCGGATTCCCACTCCGATCGTTGCCTCATCCAGTTTGAAGGACGGCGAGTGAAGATCGCTGACGTGTCCCGGATCACTGGAAGTGCCAAGCCTCAGCAACGCGCCAGGCACCGTCGAGAGATAGTTGGCGAAGTCCTCACCACCCATGCTCGGTTCGGTTTGGACGATGACATCTTTGCCGAGGGCCTCAGCAATGTCGGTGGTGGTGGCCTCGATGATTGACCTGTCATTGACGACCGGAGGTATCGCGGGCTGGTACTCAAGCTCGTATTCGGCGCCGGAGATCGCCAGCAGAGTTCCCAGTGCCTTGTCAACCAGGCCAGGAAGAACCTCCCAGAGGTCACGGTCCAGTGTCCGGACAGTGCCCCGGAGCTTGACCCGGGTCGGGATGACGTTGCCGGCGCTGCCCCCGTGGATCGAGCCGAAGACGAGGGTGAGCGGAGACCTCGCATCCACCGTTCGTCGCAAATAGACCGGTAGCTCCTGCACGACCCGGGCCGCGTCGGCGACAAGATCAACGGTTTGGTGGGGTCTTGCGGTGTGCCCACCGGGACCCGACAAGACGATTGTGAACTTGTCGGCGCTTGCGGTGACCGGCCCTGTTCTAGCGCCGACCTTTCCTGTCTCCAGTGCGGGATCGACATGAAACGCGAGGAGGGCCTTGAAGCCGTCCACGAGACCCTCGTTCACGAACTCGACGGCACCACCGGGAAATGATTCCTCGGCGGGCTGAAAGAGAAAGCGGACTCCTTTGGGTGGGTCTATCTGACGCAGTGCTAGTGCGACACCGAACGCAATCGCTGCATGGGCATCGTGCCGCAAGCGTGCATCCAACCGGGGTTCTGAGATAGGGGGCTCCGGTCCTCGGGCTCGGTGATGGGTAGCGCGTCGAGGTCAGCCCGAAAGGCGACTTCGGGGGGACCACCGATGTCGAGCCACAACCCGGTTCGCGGCTTTCTCTCCTGATAGGAGAGACCGTTTTCGTCAAGGGATGCTGCAATGAGCGCCGTCGTCTGATGCTCTTCGTAGGCTGGTTCGGGGTGGCGGTGGAGCAGACGCCGCAGTTCCACGGCCTTGGGCACGACTCCCTCCACCAGTCCCGCGAGCTGATCGGGGGTGGTCACACGCAGAGACTAACCCCCGCCCGAATCATTCATAGAAGCGGAATTCGAACACCTGTCTGGCGCGCCGGGTCAATCTTCGATACTGCTCCCGCAGCTCGGAGGCCCGGTCGAAGCCGAGCGAAGAAGCCAGTTTGATGAGATGTTGGGGGTCGGTGGGCAGCGAGTTCATCGCCTTCCCGGCCTGGAGGTGGAGTCTCAGCCGGACTCTCGTGCAGAACAGATACGACGCTTCGAGCGTTCGGAACTCGCTGTCCGTGAAGACGTCGATGCTGTGGAGAGAAGCGAGAGCCTGCATTGTGCTCGAGGAGCGAACCGAGGCCTCGGCGTGGCCATGAACAAGTTGCTTGAGCTGGACGAGGAACTCGACGTCACTCAGGCCTCCAGGCCCCAGTTTCAAGTGGTAGTCAGGATCCTCCCCGGCAGGAATCCGCTCACCTTCGACACGCGCCTTGATCTCGCGAATGGCGCGTATGGTCTCGAGCGACAGACTCTCCCGCCACAGGAAGGGCGCCATGGCCTCACTGAACTCGGCCATCAGGTCCGGGTCTCCGACGGCGGGTCTTGCCTTGACCAGAGCAAGCATTTCCCACGGTTCTGCCCACTGGTCGTAGTAGTTCCGAAACCCTTCCACCGATCGAGCCATGGGCCCTGCCCTGCCCTCGGGCCGAATCGAAGCGTCGAGCTGGTAACCCTCGCCGTGTCGTGATGGCTCGGACAGAATCTGATTCAGATCTGCTGTCTTGGCGAGCGCGTCGTCCCGGTCAGCGTCGTCGGAAAAGACATACATGAGGTCGATGTCGGAGCCGTAGGACAGCTCTCTGCCACCCCACTTACCCATTGCCACGACCGCAAAGCCCTTTGGGTCACCGCCGGTGGCGATGTGCACGGCCCCGATCAAGGCACTATCGGCGCTGTCTGATAGCGCCATAAGAGTGGCTGTAGTCGCTGCCTCGCCGAGTACGTCTCTGGCCGCGATACGTAGCTTGCGACGTCGGGTGAACCGGCGGATCGTCCCCACCTTTGCCTCGTGCTCCGGTCTCGATTCGAGGAGCGCTTTCAGACGAGTGGTGGCGTCGTCGAGATTGCGTATCCGGGACAGGCTCTTCTCGTCGGCGAGACGGGGGATGAATTCGGGGATGCGGTCGATCAGGTCTCCGAGCAGGCGCCCTGTCCCGAGGAGAAGGCATAGCCGTTCTCCGGCGAGCGGGTTTCGTTGCAGAAGTGTGACGAGGTTGGAATGGTCGGCTGCATGAGCCAGGAGTATCCGGAGCTGGGCCAACCCGAGATCAGGGTCAGGTGAAAGGGAGAGCCAATCGAGCATCAGAGGGAGCATCTGGTGCATGACCCTCGAGCGCCGGCTCATCCCGGTGGTCAGTTCGCCGAGGGCGTTGGTGGCGGCAGCAACATCGCGAAACCCGAGTGCCTCGAGTCGCAGCTCGGCCTGGCCTATCCCGAGCCTCGCGCTGGGCGAGCCCACGAGGGCGTCGAGTATCGGTCTGAAATAGAGACGCTCATGGAGGTCACGAACCTGGGTCTTGACCGCTGCGAGATGCTCTGAGAGACCTTCACCGGATGAGTCGTCGATGCCGAGCGAACGGCCTATTCGGGCCAGCGACTCGGCGTCTTCAGGCAGGTCATGGGTTTGCCGCAAGTCCCAGAGCTGGATCCGATGCTCGACGTCCCGCAGAAAGCGGTAAGCCTCGCTGAGACTGTCCCGCTCCTCGTTCTCGATGAAGCCGTGTCGTGTCAGGGCCTCGAGAGCGTCCAGCGTGGCTGGCGATCTCAGGTCTGGATCAAGTCTTCCATGAACCAGTTGAAGCAACTGAACCGCGAATTCGATATCGCGAATCCCGCCCCGGGAGCGCTTGATGTCCTGCGCACGCGCCCCCAATTCGACCTGTTCCTTGATTCTTCGAATACTCCGCAATGACTCGACGTCGAGGCCCTGATCCCAGACCACTCGCTCGACCAGTTTCATGAACCGCTGCCCGAGGTCAGCGTCGCCGGCGACCGGTCTTGCTTTGAGTAATGCCTGGAGCTCCCAGGCCTCTGCCCACTGGTCGTAATAGCCGCCGTACCCCTCGAGACTTCTCGAAAGAGGTCCCATGGAGCCTTCAGGACGGAGGTCGGTATCGATGTTCAACGCCGGCCCATCGAAGGTTGCAGCTGAAAGGTCCGAGACAAGGCGGCTTGCAAGGGCAAGTGCAGCCTGTCTGCTTGCCGTCTCTTCTCCATCGACGTTGTCGTGGACCAGGATCAAATCGACGTCGGAGGAGTAATTCAACTCTCTGGCACCCCACTTACCCATCCCTATGACGACGAAAGGGAGCCGGGAGACAAGCGGGTGCTTCTCCGCCGTTGCCGCCCTGGCGGATTGGAGAGCATCAGAGACGATGTTGTCAATGGCCGCTGAAAACTCCGTCGTTGCCTGAGTCATGTCCAACTCACCGGCGAGGTCTGCTCCGGCAATGCGTATCAGCGCTTCCCGAACTTTGAGGGGGATGGTCGCATCGCCGGGGAGGCCTTCAAGAAGCTCTGGTGTCTGCGCCAGGCTGCGGCTGAGTGCCTTGCTCGAGGCTGCAATGGCACAGACGCGCGATAGATGTTCGTCATTAGAGGCAAGATTCGGATTTGCCTCCAGGATCGGGATCAGTCGGTTCCAGGACCCAGTCGGGTCGGCGCCGGCGGCAACCGCGCGAGCCAGCTTCTCCAACTGTGCCGGCTCGGCGAGTTCGCGGAGGCGCTTGGCGAGGCTCTCCGGAATACCGCCGGTTGCATCTGTATCGGTCACAGCCTCAGGCTACGACGGGGCGTAACGTTGAGTGCACATGCCACTTCGAATCGCCGGAGCACAACTCGATCTCATTGTCGGGGACATCACCGGAAATGTGTCCCGAATCATCGAGGCGATGGCATGGGCCGTGGGAGAGAAAGCAGATGTTCTGCTGTTGCCGGAGATGGCGGTCAACGGCTATCCCCCCGAGGACCTGGTTCTTCGGGATGACTTCGTGGATGCTGGCGTGGCCGCGTTGGGCAGGATCGCAGCACACTCGGGGGAGATGACAACAGTGGTCGGCTTCGTTGATCGTTCCGTCGCACACGAGGGGCCCGACGACTCTGTGGAGCGCGACGTCGCCAACGCGGCGGCCGTTATTCGCGGGGGAGAGATTGTCGGGGTTTATCACAAGGTCCTCCTCCCCAACTACGGCGTGTTCGACGAGGATCGATACTTCTCTGTCGGGTCGTCGCCTTCACAGGTCTGGAACGTTGCCTCTGTGAAGGTGGGCATCTCGGTTTGTGAGGACATCTGGACCGACGATGGCCCGCCCATCCAACAG
>Ga0255054_10000414_pt1 | contig 25417 bp, 28 predicted proteins | sample JV7_2_23_MG_FD_188634 | JGI IMG/M metagenome (GOLD analysis project Ga0255054, IMG submission 188634) | Seawater microbial communities from Jervis Inlet, British Columbia, Canada - JV7_2_23 | ecosystem: Environmental > Aquatic > Marine > Inlet | place: Canada: British Columbia | collected... | reverse complement strand
CCATCAGCCGTAGCGATGCGCAGAACGCGACCGCGCAAGCTCGTGTGCCGATCAGGGCCACGTAGCTGCGCGACCAGGTTCAATACGAAGCCGGAATCAGGGTTGCTTTGCAGCACCTCGCATTTCGCAGCGAGAGCGTCTTCACTGGCCGCTTCGGGTACGAAGTCGTAATTGAACTCGCCGTCGCCGGGGTTTTCCCAGAAACGCCAATGGCCGTCCTCGAGCTGCCTCAAGCCGACTCGAAAGGGCGCTTGTGAATATTCGGCTTCTACAAGCTCGATCGGTTCATACATACTACCGCCGAAACCGACGTCGGCAAGGTAGGTCTGGGGCAGGTCAGGTGAGCGAACCAGTAAACAAAGGTGGTTAGCGGCAGAATCATCGCCGCGTTCCTGTCTCATCACCGCCGCGGCAACGCGTGTTACGTCAAAGCCCATCTCGGTGAGAGCCCAGCCAAACAGGCCGTTTTGTTCATAGCACCAACCGCCACGACCTCTGGCGACGATTTTGGCATAGCAATGTTTCACGTCTGTCGTCAACGGCCGGCCTAACTGCACGTCAAGGTTTTCGAACGGCACCGAGCGGGCATGTGCTTGCAGAATATCGCGCAGCGACAGCAGGTCGGGGCGCGCATCACCACGGTAACCGATACGATCGAAATAGGACTGCAACTTCATGAGGGCCTATTAATAGCGTGCAGCTGCAGGCTTTACCAGCGTTTGGCAAGTGCTGCCGGGCAACGTACGATACTTTAGTTAGCGACCGATCTCTGGATATCGGCGAAAATGACGGATTCCCATGGGAGGTCAATCATGCGAAAGATCTTGATATTGTTTGTCGTCTTGCTGGCGGCGTGTACTGCAACAGAAAAAGAGGTGCTGACGACCTCTGTCGATGTTGATCAGAAGAATGTGCCCGCGTTGTTGGCGGCGATCGACAAACTGACCGATAACGTGCTCGACGTCGACGGCATGCTGGAACTGGCGGAATCGACGCCGATGGACGAGGAATTGCAGCAACGCTACGCAGTTAAATTCAGTGGTTCCGATGAGGAAATTCTTCTCCACGTATGGCGTGAACAGGTCGAATGGGTGCACCTTTATTTCTCCAGTACGTCTAAAGAACTGATTGATGTCATCGAGAAGACAAACTCGGCGTATGCGAGAGAAAGCGAAAACTAGCGAATGTTGAAAACTCCAAGCATTTTGGCCATCGGTGTGCTGGTCGTGGCCTGTTCGCCGCAACGGCCCGTCATCGATGAAGAGATGATGAGCTTTGAGGGAGCTATGCCCACGGATCTCAGTGGCTCGTGGGAACGAGATTACTCGCGAGGTGACGATGTCAATGCGGTACTTGCTGACGTACTTTATCGTCTGAGCCGCACCTCGCCGGATGCGCGCCATGCCAGGCAATCGGGTTATAGCGGTAGTACCGCCGTGGTTCCGCCGCAGCACAGAGAGTCAGCGTATGCGCTCGCACGCCTCGCCGAAGAAATTACGCGACCGCAAGTGCTCACAGTTTCGCAAAACGAGCATGAGATAAGCGTCGCGAGAAAAGACGATTACGCCATATTTTGTGCGTTCTACGGCGGCATGGCCAAAGCCACGGAAAGTGCTTACGGCACCGAACTTTGCGGTTGGGATGGCGATCAACTCGTTTCGAACTTGATACTTCCGGATGGCTTGCAGGTCACTCACCGATTTACGGTGTCGCAAGATGGCAGGAAGATGCGAGTGGTGACGAGCGTCTCGTCCAGCACGGCGCCGCTCCCTTTCACGTTGAGCCGTTTCTATATGAAATTCGCGGCGCCAAAGTCCGATTTCAACTGCATAGAGACGCTCAGCATGAAGCGTGTGTGCAGCACGACTGATATTGAGTTGTGACTCGTTCGAAAGACCTGCTTCGGGCGCTGTTGGTGCCGCTGATCTTTGTCTTGCTGAGCTGCATCTTCGTGCAACAGGCAGTGGCAGAGGTCGGGCGCGACGTTTCGAAGCTCGATGTGTCCATCGCCGTATTCGACCCAGGGGTACCGGCAGACCCGTCATTGCACCGCGACCTCGACGTTTTCCCGAGAATTCGGAAGATCGAGTCTCTGTTCCTGCCGTTCATCTTGCGCGAAACGCTCGTCGAGATGAATGAATGGGGCGCCATACGCGTAGTGCCTGAGCCTGATGCTGCCGCCGAATTGCTTGTGACGGGGACGATTGTCCGATCCGACGGCGACATTCTGGAGTTGTGGATACGTGTCGCCGATGCGAGCGGGCGCATCTGGGTCGAAAAATCCTACGCGGGCATCGTGAGCGACGATTACGCGCATAAGAATGCAGAAGCCGGCATGAGCAGTTACCAGGCACTTTATGATGAAATTGCGGCAGATCTGCTGGCGGCACGCACCCAACTGGACGAAATGGCGTTGGCGGGCATTGTCGAAGTTTCCTTGCTGCGGTACGCAGGGGAGCTCGCGCCGTCGGCATTCGGCGATTATGTGACCAATGCGCCTGACGGCACGCTAACGGTAAACCGGCTGCCGGCGAAAGGCGATCCGATGTTTGACCGGATCGCGCTGGTACGCAGCACCGAGTACGTCATTACGGATGCCGTGGACACCAAATTTCGGGAACTGCACACGGAAATCGCATCTGTCTACGATGTCTGGCGCAAGTACCGGCGAAAATCCGTTCAATACCAGGTCGAAGATGCGAGACGGGCTCAGGACAATGGTTCAGACGGTGAACGTGGCAGCTATGAGGCGATCAAGAACCGCTACGACAATTACAAGTGGCACCGAATTACAGAACGGGAACAGGACACGTTAGCTGTTGCATTCAATAACGAAGTCGGCCCCAGGGTTGATGCGATGGAGCTAAGGGTCGAGGAACTCCTGGCCTGGGTTGAACAGAAGCATGACGAATGGCACAGGATCCTCGAAGGGCTGTTTGAAGTGGAGACAGGGCTCGCACAGTAGTCACAGCCGGGTGTCGCCGGGATACGTCCATATATGCGTATAATGTATATTATGTTAAATAAGAACTGTGAGCCAACATAGCGCCTCGGATTGTGACTTCCCTTTCTTCGTCGATATCGAATGGTTGGTCTCTATGAGCTCCGGCCTTTCGTAACCTGGTAAACCGAGGATCAAGGTCACGGGCTGGCGTCGGCGTGCTGCATCCTGGTAACAAAGTACGCCGAGATTCCGGTGCCGGGCGTGAGTGTCTTCAATATCGACAAGGCGTTTCGGGAGTTCAGGAAACGAACACCAACCCTCCGCCTCTCGGAAACTACCTACTTGACGCAGGGAAGCAATACAAATAGGTTTGCGCTACAAACCATATTGCAGCCTTTGGGAGACTCTCGTGTCCGAAACAAGATTCCCGGATTTGGAATGCCTGGAAAGTCAGGCCTATGAAACGACCTGGGAAGATGGGCTTGTCGATCTGTACGTCGGATTGGCTTTGGTTCTGATCGGTATCATGTGGGTCAGTCAGATGTCTGTTTACAGCACATTTGTAGCGCCACTACTGATCCCTCTGTGGGTTGTGTCGCGCAAGCGCATTTCTGAGCCCAGAATCGGTATTGTCCAATTCGGTTCGGAACATGTGGCTCTCGAACAGAGGAAACTGCTCGGCCTCTTCATGCTCGGCGTGTTGACTCTTGTGATTGGTGTCGTCTGGTTTTTCGTCGGGAAACCTGAGTCCGCTATCCGATCAATTGCAGAATTGAATGTGGTCGCGGGTCTCCCCGCTATTTTGCTTGCGATCCCTGCCGTAGTTTTCGCGATCTCATACCAAATGAAGCGTTTTTTTGGATATGCCATCGTGTTACTCATTTCGGCTCTGCCCGTAATTTTTTACGACCTCCATCCAGGTTGGGCCTTTATTCCGAGTGGTGTGTTGTGCGTAGCGATCGGCGGCCAACTTTTGTATCGCTTTGTGCGGAAGTATCCAATTGATGGGTAGTGCTCACTGTGAAGATTGAGGCGATTCGCATTCCGCTCGAGTTTGGCTCACTGGATCGGCTGATTCATGACCCAACCAGGCTGATGTTGATCAGCTTTCTATTTGTCGTTGAGAGCGCTGACTTTGTATTTCTCAAGAGCCAGACGAATTTGACCGCAGGAAACATCTCCTCGCACATGAGCAAACTCGAAGATGCAGGTTACGTCAAGGTCAAAAAGCAATTTGTAGGAAAGCGCCCGCAAACGATCTTCAGCTTGACCGCAAAGGGGCGCAAAGCGTTCACGGAATATCGAGAGTCTCTTAGCAGTGCCATGTCGAGTTTGCCGTGTTGACCTCAACTACGTTGGTGCGGTGATCAGCCGTTTTTCTTGAAATGTAGCTCTTTCGCCTGGCCGATCCAGTCATCGTGCTCGATGCGACCACGGAACTCCTTTAACTCCGCATTGATTCTGGCAACGTCGCCGGGACCGAACGCAGCGATTTGCCGAAAGTGAAATACCCCAAGGTCGTGCAACATCTCCGCGAAGACCTTGCCGATACCGACGATTTCCATCAGATCGTCGGGCTCGCCATCGGGCTTACTGAGTCCAAATGGAGGCGTTGACCCGTTCGCCTCGTCCCCATCTCTGCGTGTTTTTTCTTTCGCTTGCTGCATGTCTACGAAATTCTGCTCGATATCGCCGAGCTTCATGCGCAGCGTGTCGGACTGTTTCTCGGCGTTTTCGTACTGATTACGGTACCTTTGGGCATCACTTTCGTATTGCTTGCGGCTGTTTTCCATCGACTGCAAGACTTGCGCGAGTTCCTTGTTCTGTGCCTTGAGCTCTTTGAGCTCGGCTACGTCGTGTTGCAGACTTTCGGCCTCGCGGATAGCCAGTGTAGCCTCGTGCCTTAGCTGCGCATTGTCGGCTTCAAGCGCGACAACCTTGGTTTCCAGTTTTTCCAGTCCCTCTAGCCTGACCTGCGCGGATAACAGCAGTTTGTTGACAGATTCGTGCTCCGATCGTGCAGCTGTCAGCAGATTGGTCAGTGATTCGTGTTCAAGGCGAGCGTCTGCGATCTTCCCTTCGAGCAGTTTCCGTTGCTCCACTGCGGATTGCAGCTGCGCCGTGTAGAACTCCTTGCTCTTGGTAAACTCGGTGAGGAGTTCCTTGATCTGTGTCTTCGTGGCGTGCAGTAGTTGCTGGTTACCGCCCAATTTGTCGTTTAGTTCGTCACGTTCGGCGCCGAGCGTAAAGATGTTCCTGGAAAGCGTGTTGGCCTTTTCGCGAAGCGACTCGAGTTCCGTTTGACCTTGTGCGGCAGCGTGTTTGAACTGCAGTCCGGTGTTTCGTTCGGATTCGACGGTCGTTTCAAGAGCCCTGTTCTGGGTCTGGAGATGCTGGATCTGGCGAACAGCCTTGTCGTATCGGGACTGCCAGTCCTCACCCAGCTGACCAATGCTGCGCTTGCCGCTTTGGGCACGAAACAACCACGCAATGATGCCGCCTGCGAGAGCGGCACCGATCAGAAGCGAAATTGTCTGTAAATCCAGGTTGCCCATAGCTGATTATGTCGTGTGCTGCGGGCAGTATATCGGTCCTGAAGTCCTCCGCCTGAACGTGGTTCACGAACTCGAAATTTCGGGCTTAACGCGGAAATCCGGCAAAAATCGTAGTGATCAGCCCGTTAACCGTCTCGTCGGCGTTGTCCTGCATCGCTTCGGTCACGCGGTCCCTCGCCGAAGCCTCCCAGACTAGGCGGTTGTTGCGGCGGTCCACGACATGGACGCCCAGCGTGCCTTCGGTGATGTTGTCGGCGGAAAAACTGGCCCGATAGCCGTTCCAGGCACCGTAGTTTCTAAGCGGCATAGCCGTGATGGGCATGTTGTGCGTCTGGAAACCGGTTTGCAGACCCGAGAAGAAATTCACGAGCAAATCCGGATTGTTGCTCACGAATTGCAGGCCGCGAGATTCGAGCTCCCCAGTGGTCGCAGCCATCAGGCGAGCGCTGAGCATGCTCCTGGACCCTCCCCTGTCAGTGCCAAGTTGTTGCACGAAGCCGAAAGTACCGAAAACGGAGAAATCGGCAGCCGGGTCCTGGTTGGTGGCGATCTCGGGGCCGCTGGCGCACGCACCGAGCATGCTTGCGACAAAAAATAAAGCAACACCCCGCAGTGCGGCACGGCAGTTATAACGCATCGTTATCTTCCTTGTGGCCTGTCGGATAAGCACGTGCAACTCGAATCGCATTCGTGGCCGTGAGAATAGTAGAATACCCGGTAGTTTTTCCAAAATGAAGAATAATGCGGGGATTGAGTCAATGCCTAAACTAAATACACGTGGCTTTGCTGCGATTGCAGGTCTGCTTCTCGTTACCACAGTATTGGGAGCCTGCTCCAGTGGGCCACGCATCATCACGAACAGTGCACCCGATTTCAGTCTTGTCAATTACAAGACGTTCGGATTTTTTAAACCGCTGTCGACGGATCGTGGCAATGTTCAGTCGCTGGAAAGCAAGCTGCTCATGGAATCGACGACCAGAGAACTAGAGATGTCCGGTCTCCGGCGTGTCGATAACAACGCTGACCTGCTCGTCAATTTTGTATTGTCGTCACGCGAGACGCTGGAAAGTCGGCCGTCAAGCGGCGCAAGTGTGCACCACGGCCGCGGCCGGTATGGAACCTGGGGTGGTTACAGCATGAGCATGTCCACCACGGAGGTAGTGCAACGCACCGAGGGAACGCTCGGCGTCGACATCGTCGACGTATCACGTAACCAGCTGGTCTGGGAAGGAGCTGCTACCGCTCGCGTCACAGACAGTATGCGGGAAAACAGGAACGAGGTGCTGGACAGCGCGATCGCGGATATTTTCGCCAAATTTCCCTAGGCGGACGCGAGCCTGGCTCCTGGCCTGAACGCGTCGACAACATAGACAGCGACGAAGCCATACAGTGTTGCCAGGCCGAACATGAGCAGCCGACTCCAGAACGCTACATCGGCACTGCTACCGCCAGTGCTATCCATGACGGCGGGCGCCAGAATGACAATCATCGTCAGGTAGCCATACGACCAGGTTCCGGCCTGCGGGTGCATCGCGCGCCCCCGGAATATCCGCGGGCCGATAACGAGTGCACCAAGCGCGATAATAAGTGCGTACATCGACAGAGTCGGGACGACGCGCAACACCTGCCAGCCGATGATTGCACCGACCCCGCCAATGAGCGTGGATACGATCAGCGAGCGTCCCGCCTGCCGAGCACCCTCGTTGGTCGCCTGCTGGCCCATGGATGCTACCTTGATGATCACCGGTACGTAGGCCGTGCTCGCACTCGAGAGCATGAACCAGAGGGCCACGGGAAATACGATCAGTAGCGAGCGAAACGCGCTCCATCTCGCCTCGGCGAGTTCGGGCTGCGGTTTTTCGGGGGGCTTGCCGGCAGGCTGACTCTCGTCGACGTATGCCATCGAATCAGAAATCGCTGCGTGTGCAATCCAGACGAAGATGACGCCAATCAGAACATTCATGCTCATGCCGCTGATCAGCATCAATGTTGCATCCACGCTAACAGAACCCACGGCGGTACTGAGTCCAATGCCGACCGTCGCAAAGGTCCCGAGAACGGCCGAGCCACCTTTCGCCGTGTAATAAAAGCTCCAGAACAAAGCGAGAATCAGTAACAGCACACCGGCCAATGGCTGATCCAGCAACATTGGCAACAGCAGAAGCCCCGCGTAAAGCGACAGCGTAAATACCGCCACGAAGGAGATACCCGATTTAAGCCTGGGTGCCGGGAACGGTAAGGCAAGGATGAACATGGTGATGATCGGCGCGATGAACGACATGTCCCATCCAACCGCTTGTGAAAACCACATTGATGAGCCGGTACCGAAAGCCAGGCGCAGGATGCGAATGTTAGCGATGTCCACTTCCTGAAACTCAGTAAATGTAAGTGAACACGCTGAGGAGGCGCATCTTGATCCAGGCAATCGAGTTGAACAGGAAGCCACCGCCCGTGTAGACCATGACCGATGCCTGTGCCCCGACGCGAATGCCCAGACGATCTGCGGCACTCGGTAATTCGAAATCAACCAGCACGGAGAAGCGCTGCGCGTCACGCAACCACTGCCGGTTGTTGTCGATGGTGGGTAGACTTCCCAGAGGCGCCGAGTCGACGTTGACGCCGAAACCAGTGGTCCTGATGGTTCCCTTGATGACTTTGCCGGGCAGTGCATCGAATACGATCTCGACCTTGTCGCCAGGCTTGATGTTGCCGAGATTATTCTCCGTAAAATCAGCTTGTACCCAAATGTCGTGAGACGCGACAAAGGTCATCAACGGTGCGCCAGCCTGGGCGAAATTGCCGCGATTGACTCGTACTTCCGTGACGACGCCCCGATCAGGAGCTATTACTGACGTCCTCACCAGGTTGAGTTCGGCCTGTTCGAGATCCGCCTGCGCCTGCAAGACTCGAAAGTTCTCGTCTCCCGTTTCGCCGAGGTCTTGTCGTGCTCTTTCGAGGTTTGCTTCGGCGGCCTTGACAGACGCCCTGCCGGCCGTATATGTGGCTTCGGCGAGTTCGATGCGCCGGTCGGAGATCGCACCCGGATCCTCTTTCTTTATGCGTCGCAAACGCACTATGTCCTGCTTCGCGCGCAGCCGAAGGGCGATCGCGGAAATCACCTGGGCCTCGGCCGCGGCAATATTGGCTGTTGATGCGCCGGTTGCCTGCCGTGCAGACTGCAGGTTCGCATTCGCAGTCTCGACTGCCAGTGCGTAGCGGTGGCGTTCGACCTGAAACATGAGCTCACCCGCCTCGACACCCTGGTTCCGCTCGACGACGACGTCAACTACGGTCCCCGACACTTCCGACGCTATCGGGATGACGAGAGCGTTGACTCTTGCCTGCGATGTGTAGGGCGTAATCCGGTCAGCGACGAGGTAGTAGATCATCAAAACCGCGCAAGCTGCGAGGATGATCAGTGTCCACTTCCGCACCGGATCCATCGGCGGTTTTCCGGTCGCTTCCGGGGTCTCGTCCGCTGTAGTCTGTTCCTGATTTTCGTCGTCAGTCATCTATATCTCTCATGGTTTTGTCGGAGGATTCTCCAACAGATCGCCCCAGTTGGTGCGCTCTTCCATCTCCTGCCGGTTTTCTTCATCGACAAACTCTGCTGGTGTAATCAATTGCCAGCCGCCCCCAAGGCCGCGGTACAGGGCAACAAAGCTGCGTACCACATTTCCACGGTTCGTGGCGTATCGTTGCTGCTGCGTGAACAGAGACTGTTGGGAATCGAGGACACGCTGGTAGTCGGCGAATCCTTCCTGGTAACGAAGCAGGGACAATTCGGCAGAACGCTGTGCTGTCCGGACGCCTTCGGCCAGTATCGCATCCTGCTTCTGAGTGCCAATGTACGACGCCATCGCATCTTCGACCTCACGTGCCGCCAGTATGACGGTCTCGCGATACGCGATCAGGGCTTGCTGCAACCTGGCATCCTGGACTCTGACGTTGTTACGGATTCTGCCGTAATTCAGAAACGGCCATACGAAGGTCGGGCCGAAACTGTAGGCGAGGCTGTCACTCTCGAACAGCTGGTCTGCGCCGCTTGTCGAACTGGTGCCCTCCACGGCCGAAAATCCCAGGTTGCCGGTCAGCGTGAAACTCGGATAGAGATCGGCTTGCGCAACCCCGACGAGAGCGTTTTGCGCCAGCGCCTGCAATTCCGCGCGACGAACGTCCGGTCGTTGTCGCAGCGTATTTGCGGGAATGCCGACTGCCAGCTGTTCCGGAAGGTCTGGCAACTTGCCCTCGCCCTTAAGTAGGTCATCAATGTTTCCTGGCGACCTGCCGAGCAAAACACTCATCGCATTCTTCAATCGACGCAAGGACACTTCGAGACTCGGTATGACGGCTTCAGTGCCAAGCAGCTGCGTTCTCGCCTGTAATGCGTCGAGTTCCGAGCTCGAGCCATTTTGAAACAGCACTTCGGTGATGTCGAAACTGCGCTGTTGAATGTCCCGGCTGTCCCGCGCAAGTCGCAGCTGTTCCTCCGTAGCGCGGATGAGCGCGTAGATATCGGCAACCTGTGCAGTCAACAGCACCATCGCGTCATCGAAACTCGCAATGGACGCAAGCAGCTCGGCATCGGCAGCTTCAACGCCACGACGAAAACGACCCCAGAAATCGATTTCCCAAACAACGCTGGCAGCCACGTTCAACTCTGTGAACGAGGTATCGGTCGTACTTGTGTTTGCGGCATTCTCACTTGAATTTACCGCGGTGACATTGCCCGTCAATATCTGCTGTTGCGGGTACTGATTGCCAATAGCGATATTCAGGCGCGCCTGTGACTCGAGGACCCGCAATCCGGCAATTTTCAGATTGTTGTTCTCGCGGCGCGCCGTCGCGATAAGTTCATCGAGCACCGGATCATCGAGTGCTCGCCACCATTCGGCAAGTTCTGCCGGGTTGGTGTCGAACTGCTCCAGTTCGGCATCCAGCCACGCAGGATTGACCGGGACCTCCGGGCGGACGAAATCCGGGCCGACCGGTGCACAGGCCGACAACAGAGCTGCGGTGGCGAGCAATCCCAGCCGCATGCTACGAGTGAATCTGCCTGACTCAGGCTTCTGCGACGTCGGGCTCAGCTTCATCCGGCGCCATCCATGCGACCAATAGCTCGTAGCCGAGTGCAAGTACCACGGCGCCAATAAACAAACCCACGATGCCAGCTGATATGGCGCCACCGATTGCGCCGATCAAAATCACGAGCATCGGCGTTTCAACGCCTCGCCCGAGCAACATGGGTTTGAGAAAGGCATCACTCCCGCTGACGATCAACGCATAAACGAGAAAGATCGTCGCCGGAATCGGTTCCGCCACCGAAAAGACCCAGATCGCGATCGGACCCATGATGAGAAGTGGCGGTAACTGAATGATCGCGAGCACGAGTACAGCGCCGGCCCACAAGCCCGCAGCCGGGACACCGATCAGTACAAGTCCGACGGCAGAAAGAGCAGCCTGAATGACTGCGACACCGAGTACGCCTTTGACGACACTGCGAATCGTGAGTATCGACATGTCCGTAAACCTGTCACCGTTTCGGGTGCCGACGAGGCTCGCCATGATGTTGCGAGATGTCGTGTAGCCGCCCTTCGCGCTCATTAGCAGTACGCCGGCGATAATAGTGGAGAATACGAACTGGAATATGCCCACGAGCGTACCGGTCGCAAAACCGATTATGCGTTGACTGAATGCTTTCAGTTGATCCTCATACTGATTGAGTGTGGCTTCAAGATTGGAGGCAGCAGCGGACCAGATATCATGCGTTTTTTCGCCGATCAGCGGCCAGTTGGCGACGTCCGGGTTAGGCGGCGATACGCTTATCGAACCTTCCCTCAGGTTCTCACCGATCGTCTTTAGGCCTGTGATCGAGGAGTCGGCGAGTATCCAGGTGGGTACGAGAATTATCGCAAGACCGATCAGGACGAAGACGATCGCCGACGCTTTTTCGCGACCGCCGAGCTTGGCGGCCAGGGATACGTGCAGCGGGTACACGGCGACCGCAATGATCACTGCCCAAACGACAATACTCGTAAACGGCCTGATAATGTCGAAACACATCATCAAAAGCACGAGCAATGCGCCAATCTGAATGAAAGCTGCCATCGCGTTTGCGAGAAAGCCTTGATCTACTCTCGAACTGTCTGCACTGGTCATTGAACTCTCCTAAACCGTGTTCCTAAGTATTCTCAATTTCTTTTCTTTCGTCCAAGCCCCTGCCAGGTCCGTTGCACAACGGCAAATAGCAATGCTGTGGTCCAGCCGACGAGCAGGATACCGTTCAATGCCTCGATACCGCTTAAAACGCGCCACCCTTCACTCAACGTGATATCTCCGTATCCCAGTGTCGTGAACGTCACAAAGGAAAAGTAGAGGGCTTTCTCGAAGGTCGCGAGTTCTCCCACCGGAACCAGCGATCGGTATGCTATCGCCCAGACCCCTATCTGAACGGCGTGCAGGCTGATCAGCACGATGACGGTACTGGTCAGGGCTCTGAGCCCATTGGGTGAGCGCCAGATCCCGTCATCGTCGAGGTGACGATTCGCAAGGAACTTCACCCAGGCCGTCGTACCGATGGCATGAATCGCCACGGTTAGGGCGACCAGACCTGCGCCAATGAGACTAATCTTGAGCAATGTCAGTTCCGCAACAGGCGCCCGCTGTCATCCGGCCAGCCAGCCGAAGGTGCCGCCGGTCAGCAGTCCGTAGATCAATGCGTCGAATAGGTATTTCGCTGTAATGGGCCAGGGACGTCCGAACCAGATACTGTCCTGGATATAAGCGATGCCGTACGCGACAAACGCGACGGCTCCGGCGATCCGGAATGTGGCCAGGTAGCCGGCATCCGGAACGGCGGTCCTTGAAACGAAATATGCGCAGATGATCCCGACGAGAATGTAGTAGACGAACGACATTATAAGTTTGGGCCCCATCTGCGGCAGCCCGTTCGGTACCACAGTTATGTATGCTTGCGGCCCGTCGACGTACTTCTGCTCGACTTCCGGTTTTTTGAGTTCTTTCGGATCAATGCAGTAAGGAAGCAGGTAATAGCCGGGCTCATGCCCACGCAGCACTGCGCGAACGCCCTCCTCGTCTCTGGTCTTCCTGAAGTCGGTCTTGTGCCAGGGCATGGCCATCCAAACGATAGCGCTGGCGATGAACACGAATACGGCTGACACGAGAATGGGCAGCCATAGGGCGGCGATACTCATAACAAACCCCTGCTTTTATTGTGGTTTTATTGTCGTGGCGAGACACATTCTAGCGCTATCGGCTATGCTTGTCGCATGCTGATCCGATGGCTACCCCTGATCGCCGGAGTCGTGCCGTTCGTTGGCATCCATGTGTGTTATCTCATCGCCGTCCAGCATGGATTTTTGCCGTCCTGTTTTCCCTATGTCGAGGGCTGTACCTCGATCAGCGCGACCGGACGCTACCCGCCAGCGAGTTTTCTGTTCCGTGCCGTCGAACTGCCCGTCACCGCATTGCTGATAGTCATCTGGTATTTCACGGTCGAATGGCTACGCACGCTCAAGCCCAACCTGAGCAAAACCACAGCGGCGGCAATTCTGATCAGTGGCGTGATCGGTGCGCTGGCGTTGTTGATTTACGTGTCATTTCTCGGTACCAAGGAACCCTTTTACGAATTCATGCGCAGGTTCGGCATTTACTTCTATTTTCTCGGCACAACGTTTGCGCAGATTTTTACTGCCGTGTCATTGCGCGCTGTTTGCAAAGCACGACGAGACGCCCCACTCGGCAAGCTGGCACGCGCGCTGCTTTGGCTGTGCCTGCTGCCATTTGCACTGGGTCTTTTGAATCTCGCGCAAAAAGCGGTGCTCGAGTACGCGACGGCCGACGCATTGGAAAACTCGATCGAGTGGTGGGCGTTGGTAATGATGCACGCGTACTTTGTCTTTCTTTACGTTGCTTGGCGGCGTACCGGATTCGACATCCGGGTCACGGCGAAGCAATCGCCAGGTCCACCCTGACGGACTGTGGCTGTCAGGTCGCCACTTTGGAGGCGTCTGGCGAGCCCATGTCGCCCTCTTCGTCGTCCTCGATCTCCTTGTCCGGAGAAAACGAGTAATCGAGCACGCCTGTCGCGATCATGTCTGTCGACGCTTGAGCAACGGATAACTCTGTCTCGACTTCGCGAAGTTTAACCTCGGACTTGACGTTTTCGGTGGCGCGGTCGGAAAGTTCATGACGCAGCTCACGGGTTTTGATGACCGATTCCTTGAGGTCTTTCTGGAGCTCCTCAATACGACCCTGCTGTTGACTGATGACGCCATCGCGCTTCTCGACGCTCTCATTGGTGGTCTCGAAGTCTTGCTCAAACTTCTCCAGCTTTTTCTGTGCACTGGCGAGCTCGGTTTGAGCAATGCGCAACTCGGCATCGAGCGATCGAATGCGGTCATCGCGAGGATCACGTTTTTTGGCGCGCTGACCTGAGCCCATGCGAGCGGTGATCGCTGACAGTATCCAGCCGAGCAGGAACGCGCCGACGGTCATCAGGATCAGATTCTGCGGAAGTTCGACAAACATCGTCCTATCATTATGCGCTTTAGGGGTTCAGAAAAGGACAGGGTTCTCAGTCTGTGCACACCTACTGCGGGCCGCAGGAACCATATCCGGCGTTGACCGGCATGATTGTACTTGAGTAATCCATAAAGAAAACAACGGATTATTGGATATTATTCACAAAATCTATTATGGACTGGCGGGCAATCGCATGATCATCGCCGGCACCAGTATCGAACCTTTTCCGCGTCCAGAAAGGCCTCTGCATCGCTCCCCTTGAGCATCGCCAGGGTGCTCAACATGCCCGCCTGCGTACAGGTATCGGCGGCGACGGTAATCGAGCGCGGCGCGTTCGTGACCGGACAGCCGCTCTGCGGGTCCAGTATATGTCCATAGCGGATGCCGTCACGAAGCAAATAACGGTGAGTATCACCACTGGTCGCCAGGGCTCCGGTACGAATGTCTATCAGTGTATCGGCCGCGCCTTGACCGCCGCCAACCGACTCGATGCCCACTTTCCACGCCGGACGTTCTGTTGGAGCGCGGGTCACGCAGAGGTCACCGCCGAAATTGACCAACACGCTGCATGACGATGCTTCACGGATACTATGTGCCACCCGATCGACCGCGTATTCCTTGCCTATGCCGCCGAAATCGATCTGCATCCCCGACTCCATTCGCAGAATCGGGCGCTGCCAGTCGACCCTGTGCCAGCCGACACGTTGCAGTACCTGCGCGATAGCGTCTGTGGAGGGGATATTGTCGCTACCGTCGAAGGCCCATACCTCGCGCAGGACACCGGATGTAATGTCGAAGCCGCCATCGCTGAGATCGTGGAGCGTGGCGCTGAAATCGAGCAGCGACGCGGTTTCCTCATCCACCTCGACCAGCTTTCCGGATGCGGAATTGATGCGCGCAACCGCGTTGTCCGTGACGTAACGGCTGAATTTGGCTTCGATGCGCCATGCCTCGTCCGCCGCCAGTCCGGTCAGGCGGCGTGTCTCGTCTGCATCTCCGGTTTCCACGAGGATGTCACAAGGACTCGCCATGGCGCTGAAGTTGCCGACCCAGCAGCTCTCGCCACGTGTGACCTGGATGTCCCGAACCGGCCCCCCTCCGGTCAAGTGAATTACCTCGAGAACAGGTAGCTGAATTGCACGATCACGGCGTCGAGATCAGGATAGGTCTCGCGACCGATCTGGTTGCCGATCAACAATGCCGACGGGATTGAACCACGTTGCTGGTAGATTTCCGCGCGGACGCTCATCTCATTGCCACCCTTTGTTTTCCAGCCGTACTTGACGCCTGCAGTGATCGCGTCAAAATTGCCGAGTCGGTAATCGGACGATGCATAGGCCGGGAGTGCGGCGCCATCCACGAGGCTGATCGCATAAAACTCGGCCTCATTTTGCGTATAAAAACGCAAGTGGGGTTCCAGGTAGCTATTCGCACCAAATGGCCAGCGCAATTTGAGATCGACCGTGTGCGAGTCAATTTCCCAGTCGTCGGTCATGAACCGATACGAGGCGTCCAGCACCTTGCCGTCGATGTAATACTTCGTCTGGCCGTAGAGACTGTGCTTGGTCCTTTCCCGCGGCCGGTTCTCGAAGCGAAATTCGTGCGACGGCCCTTCGGCACCCGGCGCCGGGGTGCGCGTCAGCGTGTCACCCGTAGCACCGTCGACCAGGCTCAGGAACTTGTAGGGGTCCGTCAGGTAGCCGCTCGAGTCACTAAACGAGTAGTTGAGCTGGACCAGCATGCGTCTCGATATGACCTGCGTGACGCCGAGCACGATGTCGACGACGTCCTTCTCATCGTCGCCGACCTTGTTACTGACGTCGCCGACGTCGAGCATCGGCGCGAAAGGAATCGGCGTGCCGCCTTCGGGCTCCCAGGAGTCTCTTGCCAGCGCCAGGCCGGCCGACACTGTCGTATTTCTCCTGTTGAAGTCCCGCGAAATACTAGCGTTGATGCCGAGATGCAAGTAATCGAATTCCTTGGAACCGCTGAATCCTGCACTGGTATTCCACAGCCGTCCCAGGGGCTGCTCCCAATTAATAGAGAGCGCGACACGCGTGTCGTGGAACGTGTCGTCGAGTGGCAGTTCGCCAGCCTGAATGGTGTACACGGAACTGCCCGACGGCCGTGTAAATGTCTGCGGTACATCCTGTCGAATTGCGCCATTCGGCGTTGCACCCGTCAACGTATCGACGGCGAGCCCCATGCTAAGGACACGGTCATCGACGAAATTTCGCTTGGCAAGAATATTGAAACTGTAGTCGTCGACACGCCGGTTGTCCTCGCTGTAATACAGCAGTGCCGTGTTGAAATCCCAGTTCGCATCCTCCTCTGCCTGTACCGGTACGGGTGCGCCGGAACCGAGCAAGCTGCACGTTGCCGCGGCAAGCGTGGCGGAGACCGATTTTTTGTTTGGGCGTTGCATGGCCATGACCTCAATTACAACCGCAGCCGCCGCCGCCGAATCCACGGCCGCCGCTGGAGGCTTCCTTGCTGAAGTAAATGTGATCGTCGATGCCTGCCTCGACCGGGTCTGTGGTCAGCTGCATCTCGTCCTTGGCCAGTATGTCGCGCTCCCACGGTTCGACGCCCATCGACGAACACGCGCCGGTCAGGATTGCCAGCGCCAGTGCCAATGCACACCTCAGTCCCACTCTATTCATCATCGGGCTCCGGCTTGCCTAATGCGCGCATGATAGCGGCTTCATATTCGGCTTGTTTTTTGACTTTGAATCCAAGGTGTCTTGCGAGCACCTTACCGTCGCGGCCGATCAGGTAGGAACTCGGCATGGCGATCACTTCGAACTTCTTTGCCAGCACCTGATTGTCATCGTAGACGATTTTGAAATCGGGCGGGAACTCGTGCAGGAATCTCTCCGCCTCAGCCCTCTCGAGATCAAGGTTGACGCCAATGACAACCAACCCCGCGCTGCCGTGCTTGGCATGCATAGTGTTTAGCCACGGAAATGAACGTCGGCATGGGACGCACCAGGATGCCCAAAAGTCGAGAATCACGACTTTCCCTGCATAGTCGTCGAGATCGAAGTCAGCTACAGCAGTCGCCGGTGCGGAAGGCAGCAACGCCAGTTGCACCAGCAAAACGCATGCGAGCATTCGCCGGTATGTCCACGAGACCCGGCGGCTTGCCTTCATGGCTATCATTCTTGTCCCATCACTCCCAAGCAGTGGCAATGTTCGCACGTAAAGCAATGACCCCGAATACGGGGTATTGCCCATCCTGAGTACTCCTTAGACCCTAGAAACGCCGCTTGTTGCGATGATTCTCAGCCCGGAAGCTCGGACAGTAAACGCTTCGCGAGGTCCGGAAAATCGGTAAACATGCCGTCAATGCCGATGTCGACAGCGAAAAACCGTAGCAGGTCTTCAAAGCACTGAAATCCGGCTGGCAGGTCGTCGGCTCTGAACGTGTACGGGTGCACGAGCAATCCGGCATCCCGGGCGCGCTCTGCGAGACCCGCGGAAACCGGGGCGCCGCTCCGCGGTTCGACCGTGTAAAGCTGGTTGATCCAGGGTCCGACCGCGTCGACGGTTTCCGCAATTTCAGCGAGCCCGCGGTCTGTTCTGAGGTACTTGTAGTCGGTCTCGGCCTCCTGCCAGTCATTTTCACCAATTAGCTGGACCAGCCTTAATTTGCAATCAAGCTCGTGGCGAATTCGCCGCACTTCCGCGGCGTCGAAACACTGCACGAAGATGGGGTCCTCCGGTGTCTCATAGCCGTGCGCCGCGAGTTCCTGCAAGAATGCGCTCGTCAGGTCGAAACCCTCTTGCCGATGCCATGCGGGACGCTTGATTTCCGGGTAGACGCCAGTCCGCTTGCCGGTCGCCTGGTTCAGTCCGGCCACCAGTTGCAGCTCCTCGGCAAGCGTGTGTACGCGAAAGCAACCGTTGTGCGGCGGGAATCGCCCCGGGTACACGGGCAAGCCGGATTCAGTCAGGCGCTCGGTTACATTGAGCTGCAGAATCTCAACAAGGTCAAAATCCCGCACGTAGTAACGCCCGTCCGTTCGTGCCCGGTGAGGAAAGCGATCCGCGACGTCGGTGACGCGGTCCAGGAAAATATCGTGCAGTACTACGAGTTGGCCGTCCCGCGTGGCGACCACATCCTGCTCGAGGTAATCAGCGTTCATCGCATACGCCATGGCTTTGGCCGGCAGCGTATGCTCGGGGAGGTAGCCGGATGCGCCGCGGTGCGCGATGATGTCAGGCATGATATGAATGTACTTTAATTATAGTTAATAACTCTTTGATTATTCTTCGACTTCTCCATGCTCATCCCAACCTGGAAAGTCGAGGGACTCCCAACGTTGCGTGTCTTCGCCACGCGCCTGGCGTCGCAGCGCATCGACGATTTCACGGTCATTCCATTCGATATGTTCCTTCGCCCGTTGTAACACCGCGTCCGGGGTCTCATGCAGGCCGCCAAAAGGCCGGATCGCGATCATCGGCTTGTTGTTGGCATCGGCAGCGTCCATCAGAAATCGAGCCATACTCTCTTTTTCCTCGTACAAGCTCGGCAACACAATGACCGCTTCCGATCCCTTGATCTGACTGATGAGTTCTTCCTTTATGGCCTCTATGCCACCGTTCTCGGGCACCTTGTCGGGCCTGCTCACGTTCAGGTAAAAGAAACGGTCAACGGCCTCGAGAAACTCGAAAATCCGCAGGTAATCATCACTCTCTTGAAATGCATGAGTTACGAACACCCGTATAGGATTGCTTTCCGACACAATCTGCTCCCGAAGTACGGTTCCTGTGCCGATTCTAGCCAATTCGCGCCGCGATCGCGCGACCCTGATCACGACTGAAGTAATCGGTATCCTTGCCTGCACCGATTCGGTATCGTAGCGACGCGCATGCGACTCCTTCTCTACAACATTCGCTACGCCGTTGGCGGCGGCGCCAGCATGCATATGCCCCTGCCCGGTGCAGGCTATGTGCTCGGCAATCAAAGCGTGCTGCCTGAGATCACACGTTTTATCAAGACCGTCGATCCGGACATCGTGGGTCTCATCGAGGTCGACACGGGTTCGATACGCAGCCGCATGGTTAATCAAGCCGAGAAGCTCGCCGGGGATCTCGGCATGAACACCTCCTACGAGACCAAGTACGGCGAAAAGTCGATCAACCTGATACTTCCGATCATTCGCAAGCAAGGCAACGCCTTCATGGCCGCGCAGCGCGTCCATGGCGAGAAGTTCCATTACTTCGACACGGGCATCAAGCGCCTGATCATCGAACTGGAAATGGAAGAATTCGCCGTTTTCCTGGTGCACCTGTCGCTCAAGTATCGCCACCGTCACCTGCAATTGCGGCGCCTTTACGATCTCATCGAGGCGACCGAAAAGCCTGTCATCGTTGCGGGCGACTTCAATACTTTTTGGGGGGAAAACGAAATTTATCTGTTCCTGCGTGCCGCCGGATTGACGTCGGCGAACCAGGATAGTGTGCCGACGTATCCGAGTCGATCACCCCGCAAGGAACTCGACTTCGTGTTGTACCAGGAAGGCATCAAAGTCACGAGATTCGAGGTTCCCGACATTCGGTTGTCGGACCATCTTCCCCTGATCTGCGATTTCGAGGTGACAAGATAATCATGGCCCTCAAACACTGGACATCAGAAAGCGACGATGAAGGAATCGTCTGGTTGTGCATAGACAAGGCCGATAGTGGTGCGAACGTGCTCTCTGGCGAGGTGCTCACCGAACTCAATGAGCTCATCGTCCCGATGCACGGTGATGTGCCGACCGGCATCGTCATCCATTCGGGCAAGCGCAATGGCTTTGTCATGGGCGCCGACATCAACGAGTTCACGACGATTGAGACACCGGAGCAGGCCTACGACCTGATCCGACTCGGCCAGCAGGTGCTGGACAAGCTCGAGGCACTGCCCTGTCCTACCGTCGCGGTGATCAACGGCTTCGCGCTCGGCGGGGGGCTGGAACTGGCGTTGGCTTGCGACTATCGACTCGGACTCGCGACCGACAAGCGTATTCTCGGTCTGCCTGAAGTGCAGCTCGGCATACACCCGGGTTTCGGTGGCACCGTGCGCGCCGTGCAAATTGCGGGTGTCCGGCCCGCCATGCAATTGATGTTGACGGGCAAGCCGATCACGCTCGACAAGGGTCGCAAGATCGGACTGATCGACAAGTTAGCCGCAGACGACGACTGGCGTCAGGCCGCCCGTAATCTTGTTGTTGCCGCTCCAACAAAGCGCAGGGCGCCGTTGGTTGAAAGACTACTGAACCTGCCGTTCCTGCGGCCGCTGATCCGCTCCATGCTTCTAAAACAGGTCGCCGGCAAAGCGCGCAAAGAGCACTACCCTGCCCCTTACGCGATCATTGACCTGTGGTCGCGGCACGGCGCGTCCACCCGCACGGGCTACGAGGCCGAAGCGAGGTCGATTGCGGAACTCATGTGCACGAGCACGTCACGCAACCTGGTGCGCGTGTTCTTCCTGCAGAACAAGCTCAAGGGACAGGGCGGCAAGCCCGCGAGCAAGATCTCGCACGTACACGTAGTCGGCGCCGGCGTCATGGGTGGCGATATCGCCGCCTGGTGCGCACTGCGCGGCCATGAAGTGACGCTGCAGGATCGCGAACAAAAGTACATTGATCCTGCGCTCGAGCGGGCCGCAAAACTGTTCGCAAAACGCATCCGGGATGACGCGGAGCGCGCAACGGCAACGGCGCGGTTGCAGTCCGATGTAGAGGGCGCCGGAGCGGCCAGGGCCGACCTCGTTATTGAAGCGATTTTTGAAAATCCGGAAGCGAAGCAGACACTGTATGCTGCGTTGCAGGAAAAAATGCAGCCGGGCGCACTGTTGGCGACCAATACGTCCAGCATCCGCCTGGAAGATTTGCGTGTCGGGCTGTCCGAGCCGCGGCGTTTTATCGGTTTGCACTTTTTTAATCCGGTTGCGCAATTGCCGCTGGTCGAAGTCATCCGCTGCGAGGACACCGAGCAGGAGGCGCTTGATATCGGCTTCGGTTTCGTCAAGGGCATCGGCAAGCTGCCGCTGGAGTGCATGAGTTCACCCGGATTCGTGGTGAATCGTATTCTCGCGCCGTACATGGCCGAAGCCATGGCACTGGCCGAATCGGGAGTGCCCCTGGTTGAAATCGATCGCGCCGCCGAAACGTTCGGCATGCCGATGGGGCCGGTCGAACTCATCGACAGCGTAGGGATTGACGTCGCCTTGCATGTCTCGAAGGTACTCGGCGCGGCCATGAATCGGCCGGTGCCGGAAAGACTCGCGCAGATGGTCGAGGCGGGTCAGTTGGGTCGCAAAAGCGGTCAGGGTTTCTATGGCTGGGAAGACGGCAAAGCGGTTAAACCACGAAGCGAGTGGTCAGGGGACGCCTCCGACATCGAGGACCGGCTGATCCTGCCGATGGTAAACGAGGCTGTCGCCTGCCTGCATGATGGTGTCGTCAGCGAGGCGGACCTCCTCGATGCCGGGGTGATTTTTGGCACCGGGTTCGCGCCGTTTCGGGGTGGGCCACTGAACTATGCCCGCGAACGTGGTGTTCCTGCGATCGTCGCGCGCCTCGACGAGTTCACAGACCGTTATGGGGAACGGTTCACGCCCCACGAGAGCTTCGCGAGGCTTTGATCACGTTTTCACGGTTCCATGCGGGCAAACTGTGCGGCGATTCACGCTGCGTACACCCGGGTGTATCGGAAGTTGTTGAATTGAAGGTAGAATACGCGAGAGCAATTGAATTGGCCGCCTATCCGGATACGACAGAGGCGGCTTTTCTTCGTGGCGAAAATTAGCTAAAAGAATACGATGCGTAGCGACAGGACGAGTGATGACAAATGAGCAGGTAAGTACGGAGCTGCTCCAGCAATTCTCCCCTCTGGATGGTCTCAAACGAGACAATCTGGCGGCGCTCGCTCGTAAGGTCCAGGTGCGCGAACTTTCCCCCGGGCAGGTGTTGTTCAAAGAAGGTGACACCGAAAAGCGCACGATCTACATCGTTTCCGGCATTCTCGAGCTGGTTGATCAGGGCAAAGTCACCGAGACAGTCACGGGCGGCAGCGATTCGGCACGCAACCCGGTATCGCCGATATTCCCGCGTCGCGTTTCGGCCAAGGCCCGCGACCGGGTGCAGTTCATTTCGATCGACAGTGACTTGCTGGATGTCATGTTGACCTGGGACCAGACAGGCACGTACGAAGTGTCGGAACTACACGGCGATGACAAAAGTAGCACCGAAGACTGGATGACGATGCTGCTGCAGACCAAGGCATTTCACAAGATTCCGCCGGCCAATATCCAGGCGATCTTCATGCGCATGCAGCAGATCAACTACAAGTCCGGTGACGTCATCCTGAAACAGGGTTCGGAAGGTGATTATTTCTACGTGCTTACGCGCGGCAGCGCACTGGTCACTCGCGAAACACCCCTGTCAAAAGACGGCATCAAGCTGGCTGAACTGCGCGTCGGCGATACGTTCGGTGAGGAAGCGCTGATTTCCGACGCCAAGCGCAATGCAACGGTAACGATGGTTACGGATGGCGGCGTTATGCGCCTTGGCAAGGATGACTTCAAGAAATTGCTTAACGAACCAATGCTCGACTGGGTCGACTACGAGCAGGGGCAGCAAATCATCCAGACCGGTGGCCAGTGGCTCGACGTTCGTCTGCCAAGCGAGTTCGAGAACAAGCACCTCGACGGCGCCATCAACATTCCACTGTATTTCATTCGTCTGAAGCTCAATACGCTCGATCAGAGCAAGCAGTACGTCGTTTGCTGCGACACCGGCCGGCGCAGTTCCGCGGGAGCCTATATCCTGAGCGAGCGCGGCTACCAGGCCTACGTCTTGCGCGGCGGTATCAACAGGGATCAGGCTTGAGTGATTGTGGGAGCGCGCCCCGGCGCGCGACGTCCGCGAAGCGGGCGCGATGCCTACATAGTGTGCGTGGGTTTATCCCCGCCTAAAGCACCGGCCAGGTAATTTTCGATCTTCTTCTGTGTGTTGCCCTGATCCTGGTCGCTGAATTGCACGCCAATGCCGGCCGTGCGCTTGCCCTGCGCGCCTTTGGGCGTCATCCAGATCACGGTTCCCGCTACCGGGATTTTCTCGTCTTCGCCCATCAGGTTCAGCAACATGAAAACCTCGTCACCGAGCCGGTAAGAGCTGTTGGTCGGGATAAACAACCCACCATTGATGACATACGGCATGTACGCGAGGTACAGCGCGCTCTTGTCCTTGATGGTCAGGGTCAATAATCCCGGTTTGCTCATGTTCCTACCTCTCGGCGAGCATCAAATTCATGCCGCCCGTATCCTTGTCCCTGCCGGCATCCGCGAGTCCGTCGGCCCAGTCGATCAACAGCCCCTCTAATGTGAATTGTACGTTGTACGAGCCCTTGGGGCGGCCACGCAGCAGGTTGATCGTGTCTAGATAGCAGAACAGATTTCGCCTGTCCATGCGCTTCAGCACAGATTCGTCAATCGTTAGTGCCGGCGCCTTGTCACGGCCTCCCTCGAGAGCGAGTATGGCCTGGCGCATCTGCCGTGCAAGCCAATCCAGCACGAAACCCGCATCGTGTTTGCTCCAGCGAACTGCGACCTCGACAGGTGATAGTTTGCCGGCACCCACAGCAGAGAAATCCCGACTTATCGAGGCGCTCGTATCGAGTTGCTCGGCAGCGGCAATTGCTCCCAACGGCGCATTTCCCGCAAAGCGCAATGCTTCGATCCATTGAGTACCAGGCTGCAGGCGGTCAAGCCAGGCGAGGCCCTCCGGTTCGGCAGGCGGCGCAAAATCGATCCGTTGGCATCGGCTAAGCACCGTTGCCGGCAGTCGCCCGGTCCGGTCTGCAATCAGGATCAGCAATGTATCGCCGGGCGGCTCTTCCAGCGTCTTCAGCAAGCTGTTTGCGGCACTGATGGTCATTGTGTTAGCCGGCTCGATAATGGCGACCTTGCCGTGACCCTCATAGCTCGTGAGCTGCAGGTCGGAGACCAGTTCCCGGATCTGGTCGATCAAAACGCCTTGCCTGTCTTCGGGAGGTGAAATCCAGCGCAGATCCGCATGCACGGGCTGCGTATAGGGATATTGCGGCAATGACGACCCGGGACCGAGACCGAGTCGACCCGACGCCATCCAGACTGCTGCCGCTCTTTTGCCGACACCAGGCGGGCCTGCCAGCAGCACCGCATGCGGCTGACGCCCTTGCTCGATACGATCCCGCCACGACTGGGCGAAATTATGAAGCCAACTAATATCCATTATTATCAATAAGATAAATAGTAAATTTAATTTTAATTCTCTCTCATCAGAGTGCTGGCAATGTCACGAATCACCGTGCGGACTGATTCCAGGTCCGGGGACACGTCGACGACGATGAATCGCTGCGGTTCCTGTTCGGCGATGCGCAGGTAGGTTTCACGGACCCGGTTGAAAAAGTCCCCTCGCTCGACCTCGAACCGGTCCGGATCACCGCGCCTGACTGCGCGTTGCATCGCGATCTCGACAGGAGCGTCGAGGAGTATGGTCAGGTCCGGTTGCAGGTCACCGTGGACGACGTTGGCGAGCCACTCGATGCTGTCAATCGCAAATCCGCGGCCACCGCCCTGGTAGGCACGTGTGGAATCCGTAAAACGGTCGCTCAACACCCAGGTCCCAGTCGCCAGCGCCGGCCGAATCGAGTTATTCACGTTGATGGCGCGTGCTGCGAACATGAGTAACAGTTCAGCAACATCGGGCATGGGTTCGTCGCCGTGTTCCTTCAACAAACGCCGGATTTCCTCGGCGATTGGCGTGCCTCCCGGCTCGCGCGTCTTCAATACGGTGTGCCCGTGTTCTTCGATGATCTCGGCCAGAAAGTCCATGTTGGTGGATTTGCCGACACCCTCTATACCTTCGAACGTAATGAACTTCCCCCTCTGCATGTCACATCCCTTTGCTGCGCTTGTTACGAAGTCGTTTGAGGTATTCGGCAACCGCGGCGTCGTGCTCGGTTTTTGTCGCTGAAAACTTGTGACTGCCGTCATCCAGTCCCGTCGCGACGAAGTACAGTTCGTTGCCGCCGGCCGGGTGCAGTACTGCCCGAATAGCCTGGCGGCCCGGCATGGCGATCGGGGTGGGCGGCAGCCCGCCACGTGTGTAAGTGTTGTAAACCGTGTCGGTCTGCAAGTCGCGGCGGGTCAGGTTGCCATTAAAGCCGGGCCCTATACCGTAGATCACGGTTGGATCGGTTTGCAATCGCATGCGCATAGCCAGGCGCCGGGCGAAAACCCCGGCAATCATGGGGCGTTCATCGGCGCGTGCCGTTTCCTTTTCGACGATCGACGCCAGGACCAGCGCCTCGTAGGGTGTCGTTACCGGAGAATCGGTACTCC
>Ga0255054_10000412_pt1 | contig 25506 bp, 20 predicted proteins | sample JV7_2_23_MG_FD_188634 | JGI IMG/M metagenome (GOLD analysis project Ga0255054, IMG submission 188634) | Seawater microbial communities from Jervis Inlet, British Columbia, Canada - JV7_2_23 | ecosystem: Environmental > Aquatic > Marine > Inlet | place: Canada: British Columbia | collected... | reverse complement strand
CTTCGGATCGATCGTCATCGGCATGGTCTTCACCAAGACCGGGCTGACCAAGCGACTGGCCTACAAAATGCTCGTCCTGGTCGGCGAGAAAACCAGCCGCATCTATCTTGGCTGCTTCATCATGACCGCCGCCCTGACCCTCGTCATGGCCCATACCGCGGTCGCCGCCACGATCTTTCCCCTGCTGGTTGCGATCTACCGGCTCTACGACGAGGGCGACGAACCGACCAATTTCGGCAAGGGACTCTTTATGGGCATGGCCTACGTCGCCGGCGCCGGCAGCATCATCACCCTCCTCGGTGCCGCCCGCGGTGCGGTCGCGCTCGGCTTCTACAAGGAGATCACCGGCCAGGACATCACCTTCTTCGGCCTCACCTGGTACATGTTCCCCGTCGGTTGGGTGATGGTCTTCGTCCTGTGGGCGTTTTTCATGGTCTACTACAAGCCCGAGCGCGCATCCATCCCGGGTCTCCGCGAACGCGCCAAAGACCTCTACAAACGCCTTGGGCCGATCACCGCCAAGGAGTACCAGGCCGCGGTCATCGTCGTCGGGGCGGTCTCGATCATGAGCCTGCGGTCGTTCATACCGGCACTCAAGAACCTCGACAAGAGTGGGGTGATCCTCACGGCCACGGTGCTCTTTTTCGTTCTCAAGATCCTCGACATCGGTGACCTCGAGAACGTGCCGTGGAACATTATTTTGCTCTTCGGGGGCGCCATGAGCCTGGGATACTGCCTGGTGTTGACCGGCGCCGCCGACTGGCTCGCCATCAACACCGTGTCGATGCTCAAGACGGCGCCCGCAATGGTCTTCATTCTCGGCATGGCGTTCTTCGTAATGATCATGACCAACCTGATCATGAATGTCGCCGCCATTGCCATCTGCCTGCCCGTTGCGCTCAAGGTTGCACCCTATCTGGGGGTCGGTGGCGAGGTGATCCTGTTCAGCGCGCTGGTCGTGGCCGGTATGCCGTTCCTCCTCCTGGTAGGTGCGGCACCCAACGCCATCGCCTACGAGAGCAGACAGTTCACCTCCGGTGAGTTCTTCAAGGCCGGCATCCCCGCCAGCCTGTTGCTGATGGTGGTGGTCGCCATCTTCGTGATCTTCATCTGGCCGCTGATGGGCATGGAGGTGATTATCCCGACACCATGAGCTGGGGAGGTTTCGCTCCGAGTCACGCCAGACCGGGAGGTGCAGATTGCCGACTTCGAAACTGATTTCCGGGCATCGACGTTTCAGGGAGAAATTCGACTCCGACCACGAGGTGTTCGTGCGTCTCGCCGACGAGGGCCAGAACCCAAAAGTTCTCTGGATCGGGTGCTCGGACTCGCGCGTGGTCCCCGAGCTGATCACCGGCGCCGATCCGGGTGAGCTCTTCGACGTACGCAACATCGCCAACGTGGTGCCGCCAGCCGCCTCCGCCGCCTGCGCGACCGGCGCCGCCATCGAGTACGCCGTGATCCACCTGGAAGTGCGCCACATCGTGGTCTGCGGTCACACCGAGTGCGGCGGCATCAAGGCCCTCGAATCACCGCCGGAGCCCGCAAATGAGCCGCACATCGCCTCGTGGCTCGAACTCGCCAGACCAGCCCGCGAAAAAGTCCTCAACTCTGATGTTCCTGAGTCGGATCGATACCTCGAGACGATCAAGACCAACGTGCTGATGCAATGTGAGAACCTGCGGTCCTACCCATGTGTCGCGGGAGGGGAGCGATCAGGTGAGCTTTCGATCCACCCGTGGTTGTACGACCTGCACACCGGCAGGATTCTGGCGTTCGACGCATCGTCCGCGCAATGGGTCGCAGTGGCGGAGCAGCAGTGATGATCCAAACCCGCAGATCTCACCGTGACCCGCGGCCCGCCTGCCGCGCTGGTGTACTGCGTCTGAAGTACCTTCCATCAGTTGGCGAGCCATCCGCGCCGCTGACAAGGCGCGACGACGCAGGCGTAGTACGGCTACTTCAAGGAGGCGCAACGCCGTCAGCGGCGTGGAGGGCCGTCAAGAGGTGGTGGGTATTTCGGACGCAGTGCACTACCATGGTCGGCGCCAGCAAACGGACTCAGGAGAAGAGATGACGCCGGCTAAGGGCGCAGATCATCCGCCCGCACCCCGTTTCAGCGTCCGATTAGCGGTCGTTGTACTGGCGCTCATGATCATCGCTCCACTGGTCATTTCGGGGGCGGTCAATCTCTACCAGTTTCGACAAGCCTACCGGAGCAAGGTCACGAATGAGCTCTCGGTCATGATCGAGCGCCACAGCCTGACCGTCGATAGCTTCATCAACGATCGGCTGTCAGACGTCCGCGTCATCGCTCGCGAGCATCCCCTCGAACGGCTGCGTCAGCCCGAGTTTTTGCGCGTCATCCTCAACCTCATGCGCGAGGAATACCACGGCGCGTTCGTCGATCTCGGCCTCGTGAGCTCGGACGGCATTCAGGTGGCCTACGCAGGACCGTTCAATCTGCAGATGGCCGATTACTCCGGAGCCCCCTGGTTTCAGGAGGCCATCGTCAGCGAGAACTTCGTCAGCGACGTCTTCGCCGGTCTGCGTGGATCGCCCCACTTCATCGTTGCCACCCAGCGGAAGGTCGGTGACGAGCTCTATGTGGTCAAGGCAACCATCGACTTCGAGGCGTTCAACGCCCTGGTCGAGAACCTGCGCATCGGCAGCACAGGTTTCGCGTTCATCTTCAACAGAGATGGCGATTTCCAGACCAGCCCTCGCTTTGAGGTAGCGCTCAACCGGTCGCCGTACGTGGACCTCCTCGACGGCCGGATTCGATCCGACCGGATCACGGTCATCGAGGGCGAGGATGTCCTCAGCCGCAGGTCGATCTTCACCATCGCGCCGCTCAAACAGGGTCTGTGGTTCCTGTGTTATCAGCAGGAGACGTCGGACGCCTTCGCCGAGCTTCGAGATGTTCAGGAGTTTGCGGTCGTCGTGTTGATCATCGTCTCCCTGGCCGCGGTATTCGTGGGTTATGTCATCTCCCGCAACCTCGCCCAGCGGCTCGCTCAGGCCGACCACGTCCGAACCGTCATGACGCACCAGGTCATCGAGACCGGACGTCTCGCCTCCATCGGGGAGCTCGCCGCCGGCATCGCTCACGAAATCAACAATCCAGTGGCCATCATGGTTCAGGAGGCGGGCTGGATCGACGACCTGCTCGGTGAAGGCGAGTCGTCGTCCGGCGAGAACCTCGAGGAGATCCAACGTGCGGTTAACCAAATCCGCACACAGGGTGATCGGTGCAAGGAGATCACCTATAAGCTGCTGAGCTTTGCCCGCAAAACCGATCCAACGGTTCGTGAAGTCAGGCTCAACAAAGTCGTCGACGAGGTGATCGGATTGACCACCCAGAAGACCCGGTACGCCAACGTCCACATCGAAACCGAACTCAGCCCGGATCTGCCGACCATCCAGGCCTCTCCCTCGGAACTCCAACAGATCCTCCTCAACCTGGTCAACAACGCCATCGACGCCATCGAACGTCCGGGCGGGACCGTGACCGTAACGACCCGACCGGCACCGGACGAGGTCGTTCTCGAGGTGAGCGATACGGGCAAGGGAATCCCAAAAGCCAATTTGGCCCGGATCTTCGATCCCTTTTTCACCACCAAACCGGTTGGTCAGGGCACCGGCCTCGGTCTCTCGATCTGCTACGGAATCGTCGAGAAAATGGGCGGAAGGATCACGGTGGAGAGCGAAATCGAAAAGGGCACGACTTTTGCCGTGTTCTTGCCCAGGGAGGCTCCTACGGGAGCGGTAGACGCCGAATCCGATCTCGAGGGGGATGGATCATGATCGAACCATCGGTGCTGGTCGTTGACGACGAGGTCCAGTTCGTGGAGACGCTTGTGAAACGCCTCGCCAAGAGGGGAGTTCATGTGGGTGCTGCGCACAGCGGTCACGAGGCCCTGGAGAAGCTCACCGCCGGCGGGCCGACGAAGACTGACGTTGTCATTCTCGACGTCAAGATGCCGGAAATGGACGGCCTCGAAACCCTCGCGCGGATCAAGGAGGAACACCCTCTTGTCGAGGTCATCATGCTCACCGGTCACGCCACCGTTGAGTCGGCGATCGAAGGCATGAAGCGAGGCGCCTACGACTACCTCATGAAACCGTGCGAAATCGACGTCCTGCTGGAGAAGGTGGTTGCTGCAGCCGACAAGAAGCGCGAGCACGAGGAAAAGATCCTCGAAGCTCGCGCGAACCTGATCTCCCTCAGGAGGGGAGACTGAGAGAGAAGCCATGGCGGAACACCCACAGGGGATAAGATTGCTGCTCGTGGACGACGAGGTGGGCTACCTCGAAGTGCTGTCCAAGAGGCTCACTCGCCGCGGTTTCGAGGTCACGACCGCATCGAGCGGCGCGGAGGCGATCCGCGCTGCGCGCAGGTGGGACTTCGATGTCGCGGTCGTGGATCTGAAGATGGAGGACATGGACGGCATCGAGGTGCTCAAGATGCTCAAGAGGATGGTCCCCGACCTCCACGTCATCATTCTCACCGGCCACGGTTCAGAACGGGCCGCAAGGGAAGGGATCGCCCAGGGCGCCTTTGATTATCTGATCAAACCGGTCGGCCTCGACCCGCTGATCGTGAGGATTTGCGCCGCGATGATCTCAGAGACTGGCTGAGAAAGAGGAGAGATCTGCCGGTTGATAAAAACCTGTCGGGATCTGGATCCGTTACCTCAAATTTTATTGGAAGGGGTGAGATAGTGGGCTTTTTCAAGGCATGGGGAGAGTTCATGATGGTTGCATCCCGCGCTCACGCGGCGTGGGAGATCGAAACATCGAACAGGATCGTCAATGACCCCAAGAGGTTGTTGGTCCTGGTCCTGCTGGTGGTCCCGATTTTCGTCTTCGGACCCGTGGTGGCAGCGCAGATGATCGATCAGGCCGCTGCCGCGGGCGATCTGCTGCCCGACATCCTCGGCGGCAAGAAGGCCTACAGCCCCGCTTTCTACTCGACCGGGATCTTCGTCGCTTCGATCCTCATCGGGCTCTGCGCCGGGCTGATCACCGGCTGCATCGGCGCCGGCGGCGGCTTCATCATCGCGCCCGCCCTGATGTCGGCCGGCATCAAGGGCATCCTCGCCGTCGGCACGGACCTTTTCCACATCTTCGCCAAGGCGATCATGGGCAGCGTGATCCACCGCAAGCTGGGCAACGTGTCGATGCCGCTCGCCTTCACCTTCCTCATCGGCGCCATCGGCGGCGCCACCCTGGGCGGGGTCATCAACCGGGTTCTCTACGAGATCAACCCGGTGCTGTCGGACGCCTTCATCACCACGATCTACTCCCTGATGCTCGGCAGCCTCGGCGCCTACGCCATGGCCGACTACCTCAAAGCTCGGAAAAAGCCCGACGCCGGGGGCGACGCCCACGGCGGCCGCTCCGAAGGCGCAGATCTCGGGAACATGCCCCGAAAGCTGCAGAGTTTCAACCTACCGCCAATGATCACCTTCGACCAGAACCTGGTTCCCGGCGGCCGCCGTATCTCGGCGTGGTTCCTGATCGCAAGCGGTTTCCTGGTCGGCTTCGCGGCAGCCATCATGGGCGTCGGAGGAGGTTTCCTGACCTTCCCGATCTTCGTCTACACCCTCGGGGTTTCGTCCATGACCACGGTCGGCACCGACATCTTCCAGATCGTCTTCACCGCCGGCTACGCCGCCATCAGCCAGTACGCGATCTACGGCTTCATCTTCTACACCCTGGCGATGGGGATGCTCGTCGGATCCCTCTTCGGGGTCCAGGTCGGCGCCATGGTGACCAAGGTGGTCGAGGGCACCACCATCCGCGGCTTCTACGCAATGGCGGTGCTCGCCGGCTTCATCAACCGCATTTTCGCCCTCCCCGGAAAGCTCGCCGACCTCGAGGTGATCTCGCTGTCGCCGGCTGTGGTACAGATCCTCGACGGCATCGGCATCTGGGCATTCTTCGTCATAATCGGCGGCTTCGCGTTATGGGTGTTCTACACATTCATCGTCAACCTCGGCCGGCTGCGCGGGGTGGAGGTGTCGTCATGAGCAGAATCAAGATGAAGGAACTCGGTATCGGGATCTTCCTCCTGACAACCTTCGTGGTCGTCATGGTGATGATCTTCATGCCCATGCCGATCCTCGACGGCGGCAACGCCCTCAACTACCTGGACAACCTCTACAACTCGATCTCCAAAGGCTCGGCCAATTACATCCCGAAGGTCGAGCACCTGGTCGAGGAGCATGGCAGCGAGGTCGTCACGCTCAACATCAAGCTCGATGACTCGCGCACCGCCCTGGTGGCCGAACCGCTCTTTGTGCGGGCCGGTGCCACGACGGCCGTTGAGGGCGCCACGCTAATGGTCAACGGTGACATCGAAACCATCTTCGGGACCTGTCTCGAGGATGCCGAATCGGCCTACCACAACCGGGGCGAGGACCTCACGGCCCGCTATGGCACGGATGCGCGGACCACCCTCCACAGCTGGTGGCAGGCCCTCGGGGCAATGGAGAAGGACCTCAACCGACAGAAGCTCTTCGACGCTGCACAGCTCACCCACACGGTTCAGGCGAAGACGGTCGAGTGCGCTTACAACTACTACGGCATCGAGTCCCAGGCGATCAAGGATCGTTGGGGAACGGTGCTGTTCTCGCTCGTCTTCTACGTGCTCTACACCATCTGGTACGGCTACGGGATCATGTTCGTGTTCGAGGGTCTCGGATTCGAGCTGGCGGCACACTAGTCTTGGGCGCGTCCGCGGTAGGATGGACCCGACAACCTGAGGCGGACCGCAGTACTCCTTCCGCGCCTCGGTTGGGGAGGTTTGGGCGATGGCCATCTCAGTGCTCCTGGTGGATGATGAAGAGGACTTCGTCGCGACGCTGGCGAAACGGCTCACGCTCCGCAGGTTCGATATTTTCACCGCGACCCGGGCTGACCAGGCTTTCGCGGCGCTGAACGAAAACCCGATCGATGTCGTCCTGCTCGATGTCCGCATGCCGGACCTGGATGGAATCGCTGCAACCAAGACGATCAAGGGGTCTCATCCCCTGGTCGAGGTCATCCTGCTCACCGGCCACGCCAGCATCGAGGCGTCGCTCGAAGGAATGGAAATGGGCGCCTTCGACTACCTCCTCAAGCCGGTGAACATTGACGAGCTGGTCTACAAGATCGAGGACGCACACCATAAGAAAGAGCTCCAGGAGGGGAAGATTCGCCGCCTGGCCGAACAGACCGACGAAGACGGCAGCGTCGAGTGAATACCCCGCTTGAGCACCGATGATCACGCGTGGACTCCGCTGGCTCCAAGGGATTGTGGGTCGGCTGACCGGTCGGGCGGAGCCTGGCGACCCTGAGGCAGCACGAGAGCTGTTTCAGATCCGGTACCACGCCCTCCGGCTTCTACTGGCCGCCAACACCAAGGCCCTCGATCTGATGGCGACCATGGAATGCGCGGCCGCGGGCGGCACCACCATCGGCATGCCCTTCGTACGCTCCCACTGCACGGCCCTCGGGGTCAGCGTCTTTCAGATGGTGCGGCACCTGGACACCCTCGCACCCGACAAGTACTCGATGCTCTTCGAGCGCCTCGAGGACATCCAGCACAGCATCGATCACGAGCTCGCCGTGTACCCTCGATCCACCGACGCACCACCGGTCCTACCGCTGAGGGACGTCGACTGCGATCACATCGATGTCGCCGGCCCGAAGATGGCGAACCTCGGCGAGGTTGCGAACGTGGTCGGCATGTTGGTACCGAACGGATTCGTCATCACCGCGTCCGCATACGAGCTCCTGATAGCGGCCAACGACCTGCAACCGGAAATCGACCGTCTCCTGCAGGCGCGTCAGGCAGAACGGCTGGACGAGCTCTTCGCTCTCAGCTCCAGTCTGCAAGCCCTGATCATGACCGCCGCCGTTCCCGAGGATATCGCCGCCGCGATTGAAGCCGCAGTTACGAAGATTGCGCCGCCCGCTTCGGAAACCACGTTTGCGCTGCGCTCAAGCGCGCTTGGCGAGGATTCGGCGGAGGCCTCCTTTGCCGGTCAGTATCAGTCGCTGCTCAACGTCCGCCGCGAGCACCTGGTCGACAGTTACCTGGAGGTGGTGGCGAGCAAGTACACGCCGCAGGCGATGCAGTATCGGCTGCAGCGCGGTCTCCGTGACGACGACGTGGCGATGAGCGTCGGCTGTTTAGAGATGGTCGACGCGCGCTCCGGGGGTGTCGCCTACACAGGAAATCCAAGCGATCGAGAGGACCGAAATGTCTACATCAGCTCCGCCTGGGGCCTGCCGAAAGCGATCGTCGACGGTCGCTTTGCCAGCGACCTCTTGATCGTAGAGCGCACAGAACCGTCACGAATCTCGAATCGCCGGATCGGCGACAAAGGGACGCAATTCGTGCTCGATCCCATGGAGGGCGTTGAGCGGGCCAAGGTTCCGCCGCACCTCCGCCGTCAGCAGTCACTGAGTGATGAGGAGGCGACCGGTGTCGCCAAGCTCGCTCTCCGCCTCGAGAGCCACTTCAAGACGCCCGTTGACGTCGAGTGGGCGATCACCGGTGACGGTGAGGTGATGGTCCTCCAGTGCCGCCCGTTGGCACAGTCGGTCTCGGTTGATCGCGGATCACCACCGGCCGGCACGCCTCCGCCTCTGGTGGCCGGCGGCGTCAACGCGAGTCCCGGAGCGGCCGCGGGGCCGATTCACAGGGTGCACCGCGACAGCGACGCCCTGTCCTGTCCTGAAGGGGCGGTCCTGGTCCTCGAACAACCGCTACCGCGGTGGGCCGCTCTTCTCGGGCTGGCCGCCGCGGTGGTCGCGGAAGAGGGCGGCGTCGCGGGCCATCTGGCGACGGTCGCCCGCGAGCTCGGAGTGCCGGCCGTTCTCGGTGCGGGTCCCCTGGACGCGCTCACGGCGGGGCTGGAGGTCACCGTCGACGCCACCGGTTGCGCAGTCTACCCTGGCCGGATCGAGTCCCTTCTGGAGACGGAGGAAGAACCGCGACCGGCCACCGTCGATACGCCGGTTCAAAAAACGCTGCGCAACGTACTGCGGCACATCGCGCCCCTCAACCTCCTCGACCCCGACGACATCGATTTCAAACCCATCAACTGCCAGACCCTGCACGACATCACGCGTTTCTGTCACGAGCAGGCGGTGCGCGAAATTTTCGCATTCGGGACCGAAACCGAGTTTCCGGAGTACGCCAGCAAACAGCTCCACCACAACGTGCCGATGCAGTGGTGGGTCCTCGATCTCGGGGGCGGGTTCAAGCAACCGGTGAGCGGCAAGTATGTCCGTCTCGAGGATATTGCCTGTAATCCGATGCTCGCCCTGTGGGACGGCATGGTGGCGGTGCCGTGGGACGGACCGCCCGCGGCCACCGGCCGCGGCTTCGCCTCGATCCTCTTCGAAGCCACCGCCAACCCCGCCCTTGCCTCCCCCTTCAAAAAGCCCTATGCCGACCGCAACTACTTCATCATTTCCGAGCACTTTTTGAACCTGCAGTCGCGCTTCGGTTTCCACTTCACCAACGTCGAGACACTTGCCGGTCCGCGTCCCGAGGAAAACTACCTGAGCTTTTCCTTCAAAGGCGGCGCCGCCGACCTCGAACGCAAGGCCGCACGAGCGCGTTTCATCGGTGATCTGCTGGCCGAATTGAGCTTCGACACCGAGGTCATCGAGGACGTCGTCACCGCGCGCCGCACGAGCCTCGACCACCAGAATGTCGAGCGGTCCCTGCGGGTGGTCGGCTACCTCCTCATGCATACTCGACAGCTCGACATGATCATGGCCGACCGCGCCGCGGTTGCGCATTACGGCGCGAAGATGCGAGCTGACCTGGCTCAGCTCAAATAGCAGGGTTTGATCATTTACCTTGCACGGCCGCTCGCGCCCGAGCCTCACACTCGCCGTCGGCCACGATGACGAGACGGTCGCTGCCCTCGAGGCGTGTGTCTGGCGAGGGGTTCGCCTCGATCTGCGCGCCTCGCCGAACGGCGAGCACGGTGGCGCCCGTGGCGCGCCGCAGGTCGAGATCGCGGAGGGTCTTCCCGGCGGCCGGGCCGTTCGGAGCAACCTCTATCTCCGTGAGGCGAACGTGGCGGCGGAGTTCGTCAAAGGTCACCGCGTGCTCGGTCTCCTCGCCTGACCGAAGGACACCGTAATGGCGGCGACGCAACGCCGCCTTTTCGTCGAGGATCATGGACGTCGGAGCCCCATACATTTCAAGCACCCGCCCAACCAGCTCGAGGGAAGTCTCGAACTCTTCGGGGATGACCTGGTCCGCTCCGAGGGACTCGAGCGGGTCAACCTCTTGTACATATCGCGTGCGGGCGATGATGGTGGCGTCCGGCGCCAAACGGCGCGATGCCGCGACGACTTCTCGCGTGCTCGCGGCATCGGGAATCGCCACGATCACCCCCCGGGCCCGGTGGACCCCGGCAGCGCGCAGCACCGCCTCCTGCTCGGCGTTGCCGTATACAGCGTACTCGCCCGCTTCCTGAAGCTCACGGACGGTGTGTGGGTTGAGGTCGACCAGCACGCGGGGCACGCCCAGCGGAGCCAGTGAAAGGTGGACGTTGCGGCCGTTGACGCCGTAGCCTACGATCACGAGGTGGTCGTCGACATCGACCTCGGGTACCGCGGTACCTGCGCGTTGGGCTAGTCGGTGGGCCACTGCCGTGAGGCCGGGTGTCAGAATCAACGTCGGAACCGCTATGGCGAGGAAAAGCGCGTGCGCCGATTCGCCCACGAGACCGAGCCGTCCAGCCTCGGAAGCGACGACCAAGGAAAACTCCCCGACCTGAGCCAGCCCAAGACCGATCGCGACAGCGGTGCGCGGGTCGCGGACCACCGGCCACACCGCCACCGCCGCCAAAGCCGTCTTGCCGAGCACGATCACGGAGACCAGACAGAGGGTGATCACTGGCTTCGTGACCCACACCGACGGATCCACCAGCATGCCGAGCGATACGAAAAAGAGGCTGTTGAAGACATCGCGCAACGGTGTAACGTCCTCCACCATTCGGCTGACATACTTCGATTCCGATACGACCATCCCGGCCAGAAACGCCCCCAACGCCACGGACAACCCGAAATGGCCGAACACGAGCGCGGTGCCTACCGCAACCAGAACCGTGGTGAGAGTGAACAGCTCCCGGCTCCCGGCAGCCACGACGCGGGTCGCAAGGGCGGGAAAGACGATCCGCGCACCGATCACCGTCAGAGCGATCACACCGAATGCCCGCAGCAGGAACCAGGTGACCGCCGTGAGGTCGCCGCCCCGGCCGGCGAGCAGGGGCAAGGCCAGCATGATCGGAATCACCGCCAGGTCCTGCATCAGTAGCAGGCCGACCATTGTCCGACCGTGGGTGCTCGAGGTCTTCCCGGAGCCCTCCAGGAGCCACAGCACCAGCGCTGTGGACGAAAGTGAGATCACCATCCCCCAGGTCACTGCTTCGGCGAGTGGCCGACCGATGGCCATGGCAACAGAGGTTGCCACTGTACCGGTGAGCACAACCTGGGCGGTGCCCGAGCCGAAGACCGTCACCCGCATGCGCCACAGCTCGCTGATCTTGAGCTTGAGGCCGACGGTGAAGAGCAGCAGTATGACCCCAACCTCGGCTACACCCACGATGGTATTTCGATCAGCGACAAGCCCGAGACCGCCCGGGCCGACAACCACCCCCGCAATGAGGAATCCGACCACCGGCGGCAATCGCAGGCGGCGCAGCAGGAGGGCAGCCCCCACCGACACAGCCATGACGACCACCAACTCGACCAAAACGTCGTGCACCTGTGGATTCCCTCCCGGGTCCGACCGCTTTCCTGCGCCACGCATGTAGCGGCTGACCACTCTCGGCCCGAGCTTACCTCACGCGACGCTCATCCTGGAATTGCGCGGGCTGAAGACCAGGTACTGATTGTCTTTCTCGATGGGAAGAGATCGAAGGCGGAATGGCGAGCTGCTTCTGCGCAACGTTGTGGTCGCGGCGCGATTCGGCGGTGAAACACTATCGCGCGAAAATGCGTACCGACATCGAGGATCTCGGGAGGACGGAGAACCCTCCGGCGACCGATATACTCCCCTGGCCACGCGACGCACCGGAAGGAAAGCAACACGGTTGGGGGTTCAAGCCCGGTGATGAGACATCAGTCGACCTCCAACGGCGCCCTCGCCGAAGCGTTGTTCGCGCTGGCCGACTCGGAACCGCCCGGTGATCGGCGCCTGGCGCTGCTGCGCGCCGGCTACACCGCCTTCGACTCCGAGGGAAAGGCGCATCGGGAGCTGCTGCGAGGAGCGCCGCACTGGCTCCGGCCGCTGATTACCCAGCTCGTGGCCTGCCGAGGCGAGGATGCCCTGCAGGCGGCGGTGCAGCGTCTTCAAAGCGGCGAGGACTCGCGTCGCCGCACCGCCCGCCAAGGTTATCTCAGTCGCGCGGAGATGGGCGAAACGCTTCACTCTGGCCCCGAGGATCTCCATCCCCAACGCCTGCGCGGCGCCTTTCACTGGCACACCCGCCACTCCGACGGCAAGGCGTCGCTCGAGACTATGGCGCGGGCCTGCAGCCGGCGCGGATACGCGTGGTCGATGGTCACCGACCACTCACGCGGGCTCGAGGTCGCCTCCGGTCTCGACCTCGAGGGTGTCCGTCTGCAACAAGGGCGGGTCGCCCAATGGAACCGCCAACAAGGAGAGGACCATCATCTTTTCCAGGGTCTCGAGATCGAGGTCCTCACTGACGGCACCCTCGATGTGCCCAAGGGGGAACGTCTCGAGGTGGATTGCGTCGTGGCCGCTGTCCATAGCGCCTTCGACCCCGACCGCGATCAGACCGAACGGCTCCTGCGCGCCGTCCAGACCCCCGGCGTGCACGTCCTCGCCCACCCGCGCGGCCGACACTTCCATCATCGTCCGGGGCTCAAGGCGCGGTGGGAGAAGGTGTTCTCGGGCTGCGCCGATGCCGGGGTCGCGGTCGAGATCAACGGTTTCCCCCGGCGCCAGGACCTCGATCCAGACCTCGCGCGCCTCGCCGTTGATCAGGGGTGCGAGGTGATCCTCGCATCGGACGCTCACGCCGTGCCGCACCTCGAGTTCGACGCCTACGCCTCAGCGATCGCGATGCGCGCCGAAGTGCCCCGCGAGCGAATACTCAATGTCCGCCACGCCGACGAGTTCGATGCGTGGCTTGCCGATCGATAACGCTTCAACTTTAAACCGCATATCTCACCAACTTTCTGCTGCGGGCGCTGATGCACCGCACCCAGCGGTGTTTTCTCGCCTCGGGGTGCTCGACGTACCGCAAGTACGCGCTCCGCGCCCTCGAGGCCCGGCCGGAGCCCCCAGCGTCGTCCGTTGCGTGCGCCATGGTTCCGGATTCCAGGCGCCGCGACGACGGCGATGTCCCTCCATCGCCGAGGAGCGGCAACGAAGAAGACGGGGCCATGCCGCCGCAACCCAAAGGGCCGATGGGGGTCGCGGCCGATCTCTTCGTTGCTCGTCGTCGAAGATGCTCGGGCATCGACTTCCTTCTCGCGCCTCGACCTCGGCTCGCGAGCCCCATCGGCGGACGGCACTGGGGGCACCGGCCGGACCTCTGGGTCGAAAACCCCACCGGGCACGGCACCTCGCCGCCCTCGCGACGAAACCCGGTGAGATATGCGGGTTAGCTGTTTCGATTGCGATTGATTCCGCGGGTACGCGGTTTGAGTCCTCGTCTAAAACCCGGTGAGATAAGCGGGCTAGTGCACTGAGCAGGAGATACAGGGGTCGTATGAACGGACCAACATGGAACACTTGAGCTCGAGCGCCTCGTCGCTGATTCCCTGTCTCACGAAATCGGTCACCAGGCTCGAGAGATCGCGGTGGATGTTGGCGTTGTTCTGAGTGGTGGGCACAACGCAATTGGCGCGCACGATGCGCCCATCGTGGTTGTACTCGTAATAGTGAAACAGGATGCCGCGCGGCGCCTCGACTGCACCGATCCCCTGCCCGGCCTTCGTTTCCACCGGGGCAGCGAGCTCGCCCGGTGGAGTTGCGGTCAGCTCGTCGATCAGATGCATCGCCTCGTGAGTACAGTGGATGCACTCGACCAGCTGAGCCACGATGCACATGAAGGGGTTGTGGCAGACGGGCTCGAGATTCATCTCTCGTGCGACCCTCCGTGCCTCGGGATGGAGGAACTCGTGGTTGTTGTTGAACCGCGCCAAGGCGCCGACGACGTAAGAGCCCCGGCTCAGACGGGTCCACTTCGAGGTGTTGTTGGCATCGACATACTCGTTGGCCACCTCGAGGTAATTGGCCGCGTCACACTCCACGCCATCGGTGGAAACGACGCGATCGCCGATGAAGGGGTAGCCATCCTCAGCTTTCAAGGAGACGAACTCGGTTTCCCGCACGAACTCCGGAAGCTCGAAAGTCTTGACGAGGTCGACGGTGGCAGCGAGGTCATCGAGAGAATGCTCGAGCTCGCCCCGAAGATCGAGCAACTCGTCCGAACGGGGCATGACAGTCACGCCACCGACTCGGAGGGACACCGGGTGGGTGGTACGACCCGCAGCAGCGTTGCAGAGACGATTGGCCAGGCCCTTCAGTCGGACGGCGATCTCGACGATCTTCGGGTTCGTCTCCAGGAGGGGCAGGGCACTCGGAAGACCGAGGAAATCCGGCATGGCGAGAAAGAAGAGGTGCAGTAGATGGCTTTGCAGAGTCTCTCCGTGCTTGGCCAGCAGCCTTACCTTGCCAGCCGTTTTCGGGATTGCCAACCGGAAGGCGTTCTCGGTCGCCCCCAGGCTGGTGAGACAGTGGCTGATCGAGCAGATTCCGCAGATTCTGGCCGCCAGGAGCGGTACCGACCTGAAGTCCTTACCCTTGAACATCACCTCGAAGAAACGGGGCGTCTCCACGACATCCCATCTCGCCTCCTCGAGCTTCCCGTCCTTGATCCGCACCAGGATGTTGCCGTGACCTTCGACCCGGGTGAGGTGGTGCACATCAACCTTCACCGTTCGGCTCATGTAATCCCCCGAAAACCACCGAAGAAAGCAAGGCGATCGACAATTTCGTCTTTGCCGAATCCTCTTTCTCTCGCCGCTGAGAGGAACTCCTCGATATTCGGTTCCTGGGCCGGGCCCCGACAACCCCAGCAGCCCAGGCCCGCGGCGGGGCATGGGGCCTCGCACCCGGCACGGGTGATGGGTCCCAGACAGAGCTCCCCCATCTCGAACACGCAGGTCGTGTATCGCTGCTTGCACTCGAGGCACACCGGGTAGGCGGGGAAGCGGAAGGGCACCTCCCATATGAGGTGCTGGACGACGCGCTCCACCTCCGCCTTGCCCACCGGACAGCCGGGAATCTCCAGATCGACCGGGACCACCTCATTGATCGCCCGGACCGGCAGCGTGGGCTTCGGTTGATCGCCGTAGACCTCGCGGTTTGCCTCGTCCAAATCGAAGGCGTTTTTGAGGCGGTTCACCCCTCCGAAGCAGGCACAGCTCCCCAGCGCCACCAGCACCTCGGCCTGCTCCCGGATCCACTGGATCCGTTCGACCTCGTCCTCGCGGCTGATCGCCCCCTCGACGAGGGCGATCGTGAAGCCCTCTCCCGAAGCTGATGAGATCTCACGGAAACACACCACGTCGATGCAGCTCAGGAAAGCAGCGAGTGTCTCCTCCTTGTTGGCCAGCTGCAGCTCACACCCCTCGCAGCCGGTGAAGTCGAAGACCCCGATCTTCGGTCGTTGGGACTCGATGCCCAGGTACTTCATCAGATCGCTTCCTTGAGGTTCATGACGGTCCAGTAGTCAAAGACCGGCCCCTCCATGCACGTGAAGGTCGATCCGATGTTGCAGCGACAGCATTTACCCATGCCACAATGCATGCGCCGCTCCAGGGAAACGAACATCCTCCGCATTGGCATCCCCTGCTCACTCAGCCGGCCGCACACGAACTTGAACATCACCGGCGGGCCGCACACGATGGCGAACGTCCGCTGCGGATCGACTTCGATTCCGTCCAGCAGCTTGGTGATCAGACCCACAGGACCTGTCCATTCGCCGTCCGGCTCTTCCACGATGACCTGCAGATCGATGTCGTCGATGCGACTCCACTCCTCGTACTGATAGTCGAAAAGGAGCTGATCCGGGCTCCTGGTCCCATAAAGGATGTGCACGTTTTCGAAGTCGGCCCGGTTTTCGATGACACCGAAGATCGATGCGCGCAGAGGAGCCAGACCGAGGCCGCCTGCGATGAGCAGTACGTCGTGTCCCTTCATCGTTTCCATCGGGAAATGTGTACCGAAGGGGCCCCGAATGCCGATGCGTGCCCCACGCTCGGCCCGGTGAAGGGCGCCGGTGACGATACCCACCCTGCGGATGCACAGCTCCAGATACCCCGCCCTCGAGGCAGAGCTCGAGATGGAGATGGGGATCTCACCGTACCCCGGCACCTCGACCATGACGAACTGGCCGGGCAGGAAGGAGAAGCGCTCACTCTCGCCCTCGTCGAGAATCCGCACCTGGAAGAGCTTCTCCATGTCGGTCAGGCGGATCACGTTGAGGATCTCTGCCTTGAAGCACCTGTCGGTCTCCTTGAGCCGGCTCCTCCGATTGAAATCCAGAGGCTCCAGCATCTCGCTCTCCAGCGAAACATCGTAGGGCTGGAATAGGTTCTTCATGTCCGCTCATCCATCTGAAGATCGGTAATCACCTCGACGGGGCTGATTCCGGCGAGACATGTCCTCCCGCATCTGTTGCAGCCCACACACTTCGGCTCGTCGTAGATCTCTACGAAACCGCGGTGCTGGTGGTAATAGCGGTACTTGAGCCGGGTAGTGCTGTCCGGTCTGAAGTTGTGACCCCCAGCCACCTCTGCGAAATCAACGAGATTGCACGAGTACGCCTGCCGCTGTTTGACCCCTCGCTCGAAGTCCATCGAGACCTTCTCCATGACCCCGTAGCAGTAACAGGTCGGGCACACCATGGCGCAACTGCCGCAACTCAAGCACTTGCGGCCCCATTTTTCCCAGACCTCCGATGTGAACTCGATATCGAGCAAGTTGCCCAGGTCGCGGACCGGGACCTCGGCCTGGAACAAGCCTGCGAGGCGTTGCCGCTCCGTCAAATAGTCATGGGTGTCCTCATCGGTGATCTCTCGAGCATGGACCTTTTGCAGTGCGCCGAAGCCCCGGTCCGAGCCTATGGCAACGAAATATCGATCACCGAGATCGGTGAGAAACAGATCGAAACCGTGGGTCACCGTGTCGGTCCCCAGAGATCTGCAGAAGCCGCCATCGCAGGGCTCGTGATCGATACCGACGATGAACGTATTCTGTCTCCTCGAGATGTAATACGGGCTCGGGAAGAAATCGCGGGCGAAGACCTTGTCCAGCTTGAGCAGCCCGTTGATGTCGCAGGCATGAAGGCCGATGATGGCCCGTGGTTGGATCCGGTAGCGAATATCCTGATTCCAGTCATCCTCATCAAAACGGTAGGTCGACAGGTTTTCCTGGAAGGGGAGGAAGTAGGTTTTTGCGGAGTACTCGGTGGTCGCGTAGTCGAAATCGAGCTCGTCAGGGTTCGACACCGGCAGGTAGTGATGGATCGGATTGTCGTCCTTGTCGCGGCCGATTTCCTTCGGCCCGACGACCTCGATCGTCTCGAGGGTCATCTCGACCAGGTCTCTGAACCCCTCCTTGGGCAAGCATCGAAACAGCATCGCGCGCCCTACCCCTCGCTATGACCTCTCTGGTCGGTTCATGAGCGCCAGCCACCGGCGGGAAGGCCTCTCGGTCTCGCTGCGAGCATCATACCCTCCAAACCCCGGTAATGCCCGTCCGCAAGGCGCGTGCCAGTTGGCGCGAGTAGAGCTTTCCAATACTCAAGCTACCGGACATGTGGGTTAGGGGACTGTGTTGGAGTTGATTACGGCCTCGACCTCGACCAGGGTTGTCTCTTCCAGTCTCGCGCGGAGCATGGTGTTGGCCTCGACGACGATCTTGCCGAGAATGCAATCGTCCCCCTCACAGATGGAGGAACTGAGGAGGCATTGGGTGGGCTCGAACCGTCCATCGATGGCTTCGAAGACCTCGAGGAGAGTCACCGATTCCGGGGGACGGGTGAGTATGAACCCGCCGCGGGGACCACGGACCGACCGCACCAGCTCGATCTTGACCAGCCGCTGAAGAACCTTGGAAAGGTGCGCCTCCGATATCTCGAACCGGCTCGCGATCTCGCGCGAGGTGATCGGTCCATCCTGCCGATTGGTGAGGTATCCAAGGGCGTGCATGGCCAGCGAGGCGGCCTCCGAGATTTTGAGTGCACACGGCATCTTTCGCACCCCGATTGTCGATATGTCGCGGGTTTCGGTGCCGGACGGCACCGTCCTTGACTTCGGTCAAGGATACCTTGACCACATTCAGGCTATTCAGTATTGTAATGCCGAAATTCGGGTTTCAATTTCCGGGAGTCCGGCGGAACGGTAGGAAGCATGAGGAGAACAATGGTCGCCGACACCGTCAATGGAACGAATCGCTAGTGGTGAGCGAGCCCACCGGCGATCACCCGCGTTATCCGGCGCGCTTCAACGAGCTGCCGTGGTACCGGTCGAACGTGCCGTGTATGGAGGCCTGTCCGGTTCACACGGATTCCGGACGCTATGTCCAGCTCATTGCGGACGGGCGTTTTGAAGACGCATTTTTGATCGCGCGGGCACCCAACCCGTTGGCATCGGTCTGCGGTCGGGTGTGCTCTGCGCCGTGCGAGGACGCGTGTCGACGAGGATGGGTCGATGAAGCAGTCACGATTCGTCCGCTCAAAAGATTCATCACCGAACAGTTTGGGGCCGAGTCGGCACGCCCAGATTTCTTCAAGATCTTGATGTCCGGTCCGAAGCCAGACACCATGGTGGCGGCGGACGATGCCGGCTGCCGGCGGCTGTGGCACGTGGATCAGTTGAGCAACGATCAATCCTTCACAGGTGCCCGTGGCCATCGCGTGGCCGTTATCGGCAGCGGTCCCGCCGGTCTGGGATGCGCTCACGATCTGGCACTCATGGGCTATGACGTCACCGTCTTCGAGGCCCTGCCGGAACTGGGTGGCATGCTGCGATACGGAATCCCCGAGTACCGGCTGCCGCGTGGCGTGATCGACCGCGAGATCGCCGCCATTGAAAAGCTCGGCGTCACCTTCTTGACCAACAAGCCGATCACCAAAGAGTTCGGACTCCGGCACCTGCGGGAGGAAGGGTTCGAGGCCTTCTTCCTTTCGGTTGGCGCGATGCGCGGCCGCGACCTCAAGATCGAGGGCTCCGACAAAGACGGGGTCATCAAGGCCGTAGACTATCTGCTCAATCTCAACCGCGGCTACCGCGTCGATCTGGGTGATCGAGTCGTCATCATCGGCGGCGGGTCGGTGGCCCTCGACGCGGCGCGCACCGCGGTTCGTGAGTTCTACCAACCCATGGACGAGATCGAGCTCACCGCCAAGGCGGTGGCCAATCAACCGGCCATGGACGCCGCCCGCGGGGCGCTGCGGGGTGGCGCCAGCGAGGTGCATGTCATCTCCCTCGAGTCCCTCGACGAGCTCCCCGCTGCCCAGACGGTGCAGGGAAAGGACGAGCTCGACGAGGCTCTCGAAGAGGGCATTCGGCTCCACCCGGGGTGGGGGCCGACAAAGATCATCGGCAACGGCGGCGTCGAGGGCATCGAGTTCGTCGGGGTCGAGCGCGTCTTCGACGACGAGGGTCGCTTCAATCCCCTATTTGACGACAGTCGCACGATGGCTCTCGATGTCGATTCCGTGATCCTCGCCATCGGCCAGCAGCCCGATTTCAGCTTTCTCTCAGACGAGGACGGCATCGAACTCAACCCCACGGGAACCGTCAAGATCGATCCCGAAACCCTGGCGACCACCGCAGGAGGAGTGTTCGCTGGGGGGGACGCCGCCTTCGGCCCCCGGATCGCCATCGAGGCGGTCGCCAACGGCAAACACGCTGCGCGTTCCATTCACGAGCACCTCTCCGGCGCGCCTGCCCCCATCAGGATGGACGTCGAAATCCAGAAGATCCCCGCCGATGAGTACGCGATGCCCGAGGCCTACGAAAAGAAGGCGCGGCGGTCCGCGCCGACGGTCTCCGCAGGGCGACGGACCGGGATCACCGAAGTCGAAGAGGTCATGTCTCCCGACCAGGCCCGAAACCAGGCCGAGCGGTGCCTGTCGTGCCACGTGGACACTATCTACGACCCGCACCGCTGCGTTCTCTGCAACCGCTGTGCCGATGTCTGCCCGGAGAAGTGCCTTCTATTTGTCCCACTCGAACAGGTGGACGTGCCGACAGAGCAGCTCAAGACGGCGCTCGAGACTTACGGCCACGACCGCGACCAACCAATGACGGTCCTGCTCAAGGACGACACCATCTGCATCCGTTGCGGTCTGTGCGCCACGCGCTGTCCGACGGAGGCGATGACCATGGAACGTTTCAACTTCATCGAATCAACGGGGTGAGAGCAGTGGCATCAAACACAGTCGACAACGGAGGCCGAATCTCCTCCGACGACAGCGTGGATCCGACACGTCGGGGTTTTCTGGGGCGGCTGACGGCGGCGGTCGCCGCGATCGGGGCGCTGGTCGCGAGCTGGCCGCTCCTGCGTTCACTGGTGCCGAACGTCCTCTACGAACCACCGAAGAAGTTCCGTATCGGTGCTCCCGAGAGCTTTCAGGAAGGTGTCACCTTTTTGGAGGAACATCGGATCTTCCTCTTTCGCGACAGCTCGAGATACCACGCGATTTCCGGCATTTGTACCCATCTCGGCTGCACGGTGAAGTTTTCGCCTTTTATGATGCCGCAGGAGGAGACTGTTCGGCAGTTCACCTACCGGGCGCTCGGGGAGTTTCACTGCCCCTGTCACGGCTCGAAATTCCGCGGCGAAGGGACCAACTTCGCAGGGCCCGCACCCCGCCCCCTCACGTGCTTCCACCTCGAGCTTTCCCGCGCCACCGGAGAGCTGGTCGTGGATACCGCGGCCGAGGTCTCACGCGACTTCAGACTGGTGGTCTAGATGCGTTTCTTCAACATCCAGGACGTGTGGCAGAAGCTGATCTGGCCGTGGCGGCCGGAGTCAGACCGTGAAGCGGGCAGCGGCATCGTCGCCAACTTCCTGCTCCATTGGTTCCCGAATCGGATTTCCCTCCGCAGCCTCGCTTTCCCCGCCTCGTTCTACCTCGGCACCATCACCTTTATCGTGTTCCTGGTCCTGACGGTCACCGGCGTGGTGCTGATGTTCCTCTACGTACCGTCGGTCGAACGGGCCTACTGGAGCATCAAGGACCTCGACCACGCGGTGAGCTTCGGGTGGCTCCTCAGACGGCTGCACAGGATCTCCGCCCATCTCATGGTGGCGTTGGTCTTCCTCCACATGTTCCGGGTCTTTCTCACCGGCTCCTACAAGGCCGGCGAGATCGTTCGGTCGGCGCGCCCCTTCAACTGGGTCATCGGGGTTTCGCTTCTGGTGCTGACTCTGCTCTTGAGCTTCACCGGTTACCTCCTGCCGTGGGACCAGCTCGCTTTCTGGGCAATCACGGTGGGAACCAACATCGCCGCCGCCGTTCCACTCGTGGGCGAGACCATACGACAGCTCCTGCTCGGTGGCACGATGATCGGCCAGCCGACCCTCATTCGATTCTACGTACTCCACTGCGCACTCCTGCCGCTGGTGCTCTTCGCGGTGGCGGCCTGGCACATGTGGCGGATCCGCAAGGACGGGGGCCTCGCCATCGTCGAGCAGGACCGCAAGGAAGCACTCACCCGGGAACCGGCGCCACCCGCGAAGAGCAAGACCTACAGCGTCCTCGGCATCGCCAGCGGGACCACGGTCCAGGTCAACGACCCGACCACCCTCAACGAGGACACCTCGGTGCCGTCGACCCCATTCCTCACCGTCCGCTTGCTGCTCATCGTCCTGTTGACCGTGGCGGTCTCGATCGGTCTGTCGCTGGTCGTCCAGGCTCCTTTGGAGGCGGCCGCGAACCCGGAGGTCACCCCCAACCCGGCCAAGGCGCCGTGGTACTTCCTCGGGCTCCAGGAGATGGTCGGCTATTCCGCCCTCATGGGCGGGGTCATCATCCCGACCATCGTCATCCTGGGCCTGATGCTGATCCCATTCCTGGATCGCGAGCAGAAGGGAATCGGTTTCTGGTTCACCGACGGCCCGGGAAGAAAATGGGGCATCTTCGGCTTCCTCTTCGGGCTCATCACCACCGTTGGGTGTCTGGCAATCGCGATCCTCGCCCCCATGCGCAATATCTTTCCGACCATCGAGAGTCAGCTCTTCTTCGATCTCGTCAACCCCGCGACCTTCCTCCTCCTCCTCTTTGCGGGCATGTACTTCGTGGTCTTGAAGAAGACCTCGTCAACGCGGTATGCGGCGATCGCCACCTTCTGCGCCTTCATCATCGCGTTCGTCCTCCTGACATACACCGGGACGGCCCTACGTGGGCCGAACTGGGACTTCTACTGGCCATGGCAGGCGTGGCCGACTCATCCGACGGCGCTGTGAGGTAAGTCGATGATCAAGAAGATTTCTCAGCGCGAGATCCTGCTGGTCCTCATCGCCGCTGTGGCGATCCTCGCGGTCGGCGTGGCGGCAATCGTTTACGACACAGCACCGGATTGGAAGTACTACCAGTCGGAGTTCCGCGTAATCGTCGCCGAGAGGGTGGCCGATGCCGACCCGTCGACCCTGCCAGTGGGCATTCAACAGATCTGGGTCGAGAAGCTCGACCGGGTCGACCGCTGTACCACCTGTCACCTCGGGGTGACCTGGAAGGGGCTCGAGGACGTGGAGCAACCGTGGACGACCCACCCCATGCCGGAGATCTTCGACGACCACCGGCTGGAGGAGTTCGGTTGTACGGTGTGTCACGGCGGGCAGGGATTCGCCCTCGCCGAGTACGACGCCCATGGCTTTGTAGAGCACTGGGAGAAACCACTGCTCAGCGATATCGCCGCCTCCGAGTACGACCCCAGAAAGCCGCCGCCGCTGTATGAGATCCAGTGCAACTTCTGCCACCGCTACGAGCGGTCCACGACAGGGATGCCGTATATCAACAGCGCCAAAGAGTTCGTGCGCACCAAGGGCTGCAAGATCTGCCACGTCATCAACGGTGACGGCGGCAAGCTGGGGCCGGATCTGACGCGTGAAGGCGACAAGCACGCCGAAGGCTTCGATTTTTCGAACCTGGTATCTGAACAGATCACGGTCTTCAACTGGCACATCAAACACTTCCAGTCGCCGACGACGATCGTGCCGGGATCGATCATGCCGGAGATGAACTTCCAGACGCACGACGCACAGGCCCTCGCGATGCTGGTCATGAGCTGGCGGGATGATGAGGACCTTCCGCGCGCCTATCTGCCCGGGGTGGAGCTCAAGGACGAGATGACGCCCGAGGAGATCGAGAGGGATCGCCGGATGCGCGAGGGCGACGGCGCGTTCTTCGTCGAGCACAGCTGCTTCGTCTGCCACAGCATCAAGGCCTATGACATCAAATCACCGACCGACAAGGGCCCCGATCTGTCGCTCGCGCCGGATGACGTCCGGGCGCGTTTCAACAAGACCGTCGAGGAGTTCCTGTTTGATCCCACCGGGACCATGAAGATCGTCCTGGAGAGCCAGATCGTCCTCACCGATGAGGAGAAGTGGCAGGCCATCGAGAAGATCATGAAGGCTTACGACATTGTCAAGAACAGAGCTGCGGAGGCAGAGGCCGCCGCGGCGAGCGGATCATAGGACCGCACAACAAGGAGGAGGCAGCAGATGAACAAGAAAGCTATCTTTCGAATGACGCTCGCGCTGCTCGTCATCGGGCTTTTCGTCGGGCTCGCGGCGTGTGGCAAGAAACCACCCCAGCGTCGAGGCGCGCGCGCCGGCGCGGGAGGAACATCAGACCTGGCGAACGCGGCCCTTGCAACCTACGTGGCCCCCGGCGACCTCGACGAGTACTATCTCTTTTACTCGGGCGGGCACAGCGGACAGATCTTCGTTGCCGGCATCCCGTCGATGCGACACATCGCCACCATCCCGGTCTTCTCGCCCTACCCTGGAACCGGTTACGGTTTCGACGACGAGACCAAGGAGATGCTTGGCGAGTACACGTGGGGTGACTCCCATCACCCGGGTCTCTCCGAGACCAACGGCGAGTACGACGGTCGGTGGCTCTTCATCAACGACAACGCCAACGGCCGCATCGCCCGGATCGACCTCAAGGACTTCAAGACCAAGCAGATCCTGAAGATCCCGAACATCTCCGCCAACCACGGCAGCTCCTTTGTCACTCCGAACTCGGAGTACGTGACGATGGCGACCCGGATGTCGGTACCGTTCCCCGAAGGCACGTACGCCGATGTCACCGAGTACAGCAGCAAGTACCACGGCGTCGCGGCGGGCATCAGGATCGACCCCGACACAGGCCACATGTCGCTGGGGTGGGAGATCCTCCTGCCGCCGTTCGACTACGACCTCGGTGACGCCGGCAAGGGCCCGTCCGAGGGCTTCTTCTTCTGGACCTGTTACAACTCCGAACGCGAGTTCATCGAGGGCGGCAAGCTCGAGGTGACCGCCTCCCAGAAGGACAAGGACTTCATCCTCATGGTGGACTGGCGCGAGGCGGAGAAGGCGATCACCGCCGGCAACTATCAAACAGTCAAGGGGGCACCAGTCATTGATCCCGCCAAGGCGCCCGGCGTGGCCTACTTCATACCTCTGGCCAAATCGCCGCACGGTGTCGACGTGGCCCCGAGCGGTCGTTGGATCGTCGGTTCGGGCAAGCTCTCGCCGACGACCACCGTGTACGACATTGAAAAGATCAAGACCGCCGTCGCAAACCAGGACTTCGAAGAGACCATCGACGGTATCCCGGTCTTGACCTACGCCTCGGTTCGCGAGGCCGAGATCCCGGTCGGGCTCGGACCCCTCCACACCCAGTTCGACGGCAAGGGCTACGCCTACACCTCGCTCTTCGTCGAGAGCGCGGTGGCAAAGTGGAAGCTGCCGCCGTATGACGCCGGCGCCGATATGAATCAGTACGTGGTGGACAAGATTCCGGTCGCCTACAACATCGGCCACCTGGTGACGGCCGAGGGGGATTCCATGTCCCCCGACGGCAATTACCTGGTCGCCCTCAACAAGCTCTCCAAGGGCCGCCACCTATCGGTCGGCCCCTCGATCCCGGAGTCGGCACAGCTGATCGACATCACCGGCGACAAGATGAAGCTCCTATACGACGCCTTCACCGAGCCCGAGCCACACTATGCGCTGATCATCAAGGCAGACAAGCTGGATCCGATCGAGGTCTACAAGAAGGACGATCCAACCTGGCCGAAAAACCCCGACGCGATCTGGAGCGTCGAGGAGGCCAGGGTTGAACGTCACGGCCGGACGGTCGAGGTGTGGATGATGGCGGTGCGTTCGTTCTTCGCGCCCGACGTGATCCGGGTCAACCGTGGAGACAAGGTCATCGTCCA
>Ga0255054_10000411_pt1 | contig 25523 bp, 17 predicted proteins | sample JV7_2_23_MG_FD_188634 | JGI IMG/M metagenome (GOLD analysis project Ga0255054, IMG submission 188634) | Seawater microbial communities from Jervis Inlet, British Columbia, Canada - JV7_2_23 | ecosystem: Environmental > Aquatic > Marine > Inlet | place: Canada: British Columbia | collected... | reverse complement strand
CTTGAACGCATCGTGGACATGGCCGGCCGGTTTCATTTTTCAACACCGATTAAACCGTATCCGTCACTGGCCCTGGGCGCTTTTGAGGTCATACCCATCGAGCTCGCCCGGGCCTATTGTGTGTTTGCGGCTGAGGGCGTGCAGCCGTTTCCGCTGTCTTTAAAGGGTGTCGTGGATGAACATGACAAAATCCTTGAGCATCAGCATCTTAATATCGAACGCTTAATTACACCGGCCGAAGCATTCGTCATGAACAGCATGCTGCAAAGCGTGGTCAAAGAAGGCACTGCCCGTTCGCTGCAATGGAGGGGTGTGTCCTGGCCGGTTGCCGGCAAGACCGGAACGACCAACAATTTTAGAGATGCCTGGTTTGTGGGCTATACCCCGGATATCCTGGCTCTGGTCTGGGTGGGCTTTGACAACGCAGATCCGATCGAAGCCACCGGCGCAGCAGCCGCACTGCCGATCTGGGCCGACCTGATGAACGCCATCCCCCAATACCGGTCTGAAACCGATTTTAAAATGCCCAAAGGCGTTGAAAAAATTCTGGTTTGTTCGGTCACCGGCCGGCCGGCGGTTGCCGGCTGCCCTGAACCAACGGAGGTTTATTTTCTGGCAGGCCACACACCGGAAGGGCATTGCCCGCTGCATGACAAAGGCGGATTCGCCGGAAAAATCATCAAAGGAGTAAAAGACTTGATCAATTCTGATTGAAGCTATACACAGTATCGCAATATTAGATTCGAATACTGGAAAATGGTACGGGAAACTGCCGCGCCGTAGCTTCAGCGAAGGCGGGTGATCGATGGGAATTAGATTCATTCAAATCGTTTTTTTAGCCCTGCTGGCGGTCGTGCTGGCCGCATGCCCGAAGCCGATGTTGAAAGAGGCCCCCTCTGAAGCGCAAGAATCCGTCACAGTAGAAGAGACCGCCGGAGAAAACCCGCGGGTGGTGGCCTCGCTGCAATTGACCGACCAGGGCCGCCGCCTGGTGGAGAACCGCAAGCCGGATAAAGCCATCCGGGTACTCGAGCAGGCGGTTAGCCTCCATCCCACCAATGGGCACAATTACTACTATCTTTCTGAGGCCTGGCTGATGAAGGGTTCCGCCGCTCAGGCAAACGAGTTCAATCAACTGGCGGAAATCCACCTCAAAGAAGACAGCCAGTGGATGATCCGGGTGGCAAAACAGGCGGATCGGATAGCGGAACTGGAAAAATAGAAGCGGTATGTATGGGAGATCACAATTGCAACAGATGAAAACACAGTCGATTCGGGTCAAAGGCGCCCGGCAGCACAATCTGAAAAATATTGATATCGAAATCCCGCTGAACCGGATCACGGTGGTCACCGGGGTCAGCGGTTCCGGTAAATCCTCTCTGGCCTTTGATACGCTCTATGCCGAAGGCCAGCGTCGATACGTGGAAACGTTTTCACCCTATGCCCGCCAGTTTATGGATCGCATGGATCGGCCGCAGGTGGACAAAATCGAAGGCATCCCACCGGCCATTGCCATCGACCGTAAAGATCCGGTACGAACCTCACGGTCAACGGTCGGCACCATGACTGAAATTACGGATTATGCCAAACTGTTATATGCCCGGCTGGGACAACTCCATTGCCAATCGTGCGGACAGCCGGTGGTACCCGAAACACCGGCCCACGTGTGGAATTACTTAAAGCAGCAACCAGACGGCACCCGGCTCATGATCACCTTCCCGTACCGGCTGGAAGCCGCCCCGGCCGAAGAAGTTCGCAAAATCCTCATGCAGATGGGTTTTGACCGACTTTTTCTAAACGGTCAAATCACCCATCTGGATGAATGGCAGCCTGCTAAAAAGGATAAGGAAATTCCGGTTCTGCTCGACCGCGTAATGCTGCGAACAAAAGACCGTGAGCGCATCCTGGACTCACTCGAATTGGCTTACCGCTTCGGCGGCGGACGGCTGGACGTCTGGATCCCACCGCACGGCCGCCATGCCTTCAGCAATCAACTGCAATGTGCAAATTGTAACATCCCGTATAATACGCCAATGCCGAATCTCTTTTCGTTTAACAGCCCGCTGGGTGCCTGTGATACCTGCCGGGGATTCGGCCGCACCATCGGTATCGATCTGGATCTGATTATTCCGGATCCCTCGCGTTCACTGGAAGACGGCGCTATTAAACCCTTTGGGTCGAGGGAAGGCGGGCGCATGGAGTTTGATGATCTGATGGATTTTTGCCGGCGTCGTAGAATTTCCACGCGGGTGCCTTTTCGACGCTTAAAGGCGACGCACAAAAGGGCAATTATCGAGGGCACTTCGACCTATTACGGCATCAACGGCTTTTTCCGCTGGCTGGAAACCAGAACCTATAAAATGCCGGTGCGGGTATTTCTTTCGCGCTACCGCAGCTATGACATCTGCCCGGATTGCGACGGCACCCGCTTCAAAAACGAATCCCTGCTTTATCAGCTGGCCGGCCGCACCATCGCCCAGGTATACCGATGCAATGTGGATCAGGCCCTTGATTTTTTCAAGACCCTGACGGTTCCGGCCCGGGATGAAGCCGGCCTGTTGGTGCTGGAGGAAGTCCGCAACCGCTTGGCCTATTTAAGAGATGTCGGCCTGGGCTATCTGACCCTTGACCGGCAATCACGCACCCTGTCAGGCGGCGAAGTCCAGCGGGTGGCGCTGGCCTCGTCCCTGGGATCTTCTCTGGTCAATACCCTTTATGTGCTGGATGAACCCAGTATCGGGCTTCATCCGCGTGACAATCACCGACTGATTCGCATTTTAAAAGGGCTTCGCAATCTGTCCAATACCGTGGTGGTTGTCGAGCATGACCCCGAAATTATACGCGAAAGCGATTTCCTGCTGGACCTGGGGCCCCGGGCCGGTGAAAAAGGCGGTGAGGTAATGTATTTCGGTCCCACCGCAGATGTCAACGCCTCCCTGACTGGCAAATATTTAAAAGGTGAACGCCGGGTTCCCGTTAATAAACAACGGCGTCGGCCTCAGAAAAACCGATGGGTTACGATAAAAAACGCGGCCGAAAACAATTTGAAGGACATCGATGTCCGCATTCCCCTGGGATTGTTTGTCTGTCTCACCGGCGTATCCGGATCGGGCAAATCCACCCTGGCGGAAGAGATTCTTTACAAAGCGGCCAAACGTGCGCTGGGAGATCCCAAAGACCGACCCGGCCGCCATAAGAAAATCACAGGAATCCATAACATCGATGATGTCGTCCTGGTGGATCAGCGTTCCATCGGCCGAACGCCCAGAGCCAATGCCCTGACTTACACCAAAGCCCTGGATCCCATCCGTAAGCTGCTGGCGGAGACCGATGCCGCCAGAGCCAAAAGCCTTGGGCCGGGTAATTTTTCATTCAATGTTGACGGCGGACGCTGTGAGACCTGCAAAGGAGACGGATTTGAAAAGGTTGAAATGCAGTTTCTTTCCGATGTCTATATCACCTGCCCCGATTGCAAGGGCAAGCGCTTTAAAGAAAAGGTATTGGAAATCGCCTATGAAGGTAAAAACATACACGACCTTTTGAATTTGACCGTCAATCAGGCCCTCGAATTTTTCCAGGTTCACCACAAAATTTTAGCCGCTTTACAGCCGTTGGCAGATGTCGGCCTCGGATACATTCGCCTGGGTCAGCCCATCAATACCCTGTCCGGCGGTGAAGCCCAGCGCCTGAAACTCTCCCGCCATTTAAAATTTAACGGCCATGAGGCCACCCGCCGGCTGTTTATTTTTGATGAGCCTACCACCGGCCTGCATTTTGATGACATCGCCAAACTGCTTACGGCCCTGCAGCGGCTGGTGGATGGCGGCAATACGGTTTTGGTCATCGAGCACAACATGGATGTGATCAAAACCGCGGACTGGGTCATCGATCTGGGGCCCGAAGGCGGCGATAAAGGCGGCCGGGTGGTTGCCAGCGGGCCTCCTGAAAAAATCGCTCAAAAAAATAATTCCCACACCGGGCGGTTTTTAAAAGCATACCTGGATGGAACGGGGCGCTTGAAACGAAAAAAATCGGGGCCGCGCGGGGTTGCTGAATCCATTTCCGGCTTTTCGGCTTCGCAGCCGTCCGGCACCATTGCATTGAAAGGTGCCCGGGAACACAATCTAAAAGACATCGACCTGGCAGTTCCCCAGAACGAACTGGTGGTGCTGACCGGCGTATCCGGATCGGGCAAATCCACATTGGCCTTTGACATTCTTTTTGCAGAGGGCCAACGCAGATACCTGGAAAGCCTGGCCCCCTACGTACGTCAGTATATGAAAATTCTGGAACGGCCGGATGTCGATCTGGTCACCGGCCTGGCTCCGACGGTGGCCATCGAGCAGCGCATCAGTCATTCCAGCCGACGCTCCACTGTGGCCACCCTCACCGAAATTTATCATTTCCTCAGGCTGTTATTCAGCAAACTGGGCACCCAGCATTGCCCGGGATGCGGACGCCGGCTGACCGCTCAAACCCGGGCAGCCATGGTCAAACAGATCCGCAAGCGCTATTCAAAAAAACCGGCCAGCGTGCTGGCGACCAAGGTTTTCGGGCGCAAAGGATTTCATAAAGAAGTGCTTGCCCGGGCGCTGAAAAAAGGATTTAAAAAAGCCCGCATCGACGGTAAAACGACCGTGCTTGAAGAAGGCATGGCGCTGAGTCGTTACCACGAACATACAATCGAGCTGGTCATCGGAAGTCTTCCAACAAAAAACCTCGGCCAGTTGGTCGCTAAAGCCCTGAAAGAGGGCAACGGCAGCCTCATCCTCATGGATCGCCGCGGCAACGAAGAAATCTTCAGCCTTTCAGGTATCTGCCCGACCTGCGGCATCGGTTTGGAACAGCTGGATCCGCGACTTTTTTCCTTTAACAGCAAACAGGGCGCTTGCCCCCAATGCGGCGGATTGGGCGTGTCCGACTATACGGAAACCGAAGATGAAGAACCCGCAGAAGTCACGGTTTGCCGTAAGTGCGGCGGAAGTCGCCTCAGGCCCCAGGCTTTGGCGGTAAAGGTCGGCGGTCATTCCATCTGGGACCTGGTACAGAAGCCGGCGCGAGAAGTATTTGCGGTCATCAAGAAATTCAAATTCAGGGCAGCGCAAAAACCCGTCGCCGAACCGGTTGTTGCCGAAATATTGACCCGGCTGTCTTTGTTGAATCAGCTGGGCCTGTCCTACCTTTCTCTGGCACGCAGCGGCGACACGCTGTCCGGTGGAGAGGCCCAGCGGGTTCGCCTCGCGGCCCAGCTGGGTTCCAATCTTACCGGCGTTTGCTATATTCTCGACGAACCCACCATCGGACTGCATGCCCGAGACAACCGCATTCTGATCGATGCTTTGCAAACCCTGCGGGATCGCGGCAACAGCATCCTGGTTGTCGAGCATGACGAGGAAACCATTCGCGCGGCGGATACCATCATCGACCTGGGACCCGGCGCCGGTCAGGACGGTGGGCACGTTGTCGCCACCGGAACACTGGCCAATCTAAAAAAAGTCAAATCTTCGATTACCGGCGCACTGCTTGACGGGCACCCCAGAAAGATTTCATCGCGACTCAGATCCTGTGAGAATACGGACAGTCTGAGCGTTAAAGGCGCAACCACCAACAACCTGAAAAACATCCGCGTGGATTTCCCCCTGGGCCGGTTGATTTGTGTTACCGGTGTTTCGGGCTCGGGGAAATCTTCCTTGTTGAAGGAAACCCTGTATAAAGGATTGCGTAACCGGCTGTTGAAAAAGCGATATCCTGCCGGAGCGTGTAAAGACATTGAAGGCTGGAATCATCTTCAGCGGGTCTTGGAAGTCGATCACAGCCCTATCGGCCGCACACCGCGATCGGTTCCGGCATCCTACGACGGCTTTTTAGTCCACATCCGCAAATTGTTTTCCATGACGCCGGCTTCCAGAGCCAGAGGCTATAAACCCGGTCGCTTTTCATTTAATGTGGCCGAGGGTCGTTGCGATGCCTGCAAAGGCCAGGGACGGCCCCGGGTCGCAATGAGCTTTTTACCGGATGTCTATGTCCCCTGTGAAGTTTGCCGGAGCAAACGCTATAACAAAGAAACCCTGGCTGTCCAGTACAAAGGAAAGAATATCGCCGATGTTCTGGAGATGACATTTGCGGAGGCCGTGCGGTTTTTTTCGGCCGTGCCTGTCATCCGACGCGCCGTGCAATTCGTCTGTGATGTCGGGCTGGGATATCTATGCCTGGGGCAACCCAGCCCCACCCTTTCAGGTGGTGAGGCCCAGCGCATAAAACTGGCAAAGCAGCTGGTTAAACGAACAAACGGGCATACCCTGTATATTTTAGATGAGCCAACTACCGGTTTGCACCTGGCCGACATTCAGCGACTGATTGGCGTTCTTCAGGCACTGGTCGATGAAGGCAATACCGTGGCGATTATTGAACACAACATGGAAATTATCAAGGAAGCCGATTATATTATCGATCTGGGCCCTGAAGGCGGCGATGACGGCGGTCGCGTGGTGACCTGCGGTTCTCCTCAGGCGCTTTTAAACCATACCGCCAAATCCCATACTGCCAGATGTTTTGAGAGGTACCTTAAGGGCGTGTAAAATGGCATCAGGTGATAGAAAACAGAGAACCGCAGAACACCGAACAAGGAATAATGAATGTCGAAGGGAAAGAAAACTTCAGCATTCGAAATTCCTTGTTCGATATTCGATATTCAAAATAGAGAAAACTGATTGGTGTCAGCTCGATCAATTCTGACACCTGACACCTGACATCCGACACCTGAAACCTCTTGAACCTTTGAACGTTGAACCCTGAACCTCTGAACCAAATGAAAGGAAAATGACGATTATGAGAGCACTGACTCTGGCCGTTGTCCAATTCACCCCTCAATTTGGAGAAAAGCAGCAAAACCTTGCCCGCATGCAGGAACTGGTCGAAAATGTCACCGCAGATATCATCGTGTTTCCGGAGCTGTGCACAACCGGTTATTTTTTTCTATCCCGGGAAGAGGTCGCAAAAGCCGCCGAAACCGTTTCCGGACCCAGCAGCGAATTCTTCCGAGATATGGCCCGCAACAAAAATGCGGTGGTGGTGGCCGGTTTTGCCGAGCGCCATCAAAAAAATCTTTATAACGCCTGTCTGGTCGTGGTTCCGGAAGCAAAAAATCCATATGTCTATCGCAAAACGCACCTCTTTTATAAAGAAAAAGCTTGCTTTGACCCGGGAGACACCGGCTTTTTTGTCGTGGAGGATAAAAAGCGGGATGTCTATATCGGGCCGATGGTCTGCTACGACTGGCGGTTTCCGGAATCGGCCCGGGTGCTGACCCTGCTGGGTGCCGATCTGATCGTCTGCCCGGCCAATTTGATCACCGAGGCCTGGCGCCGGGTAATGCCCGCCCGTGCGATTGAAAACCATGTCTACTTAGCGGTGGCCAATCGAGCCGGTTTGGAGAAAAGAAAAGGCGAAGAATTGCGTTTTAAAGGCAATTCCGCCATTTATGATTTTAGCGGCCAGGAATTAAAAAAAGCCGGGGAAGAGAAAGATGAAGTCCTGCTGGCCGAAATTTATCCCTCAAAAACACGCGATAAATCATTTAACCCCATTAATGATGTTCTGACCGACAGGCAACCGCAGCACTATACGCCGCTGACAAGAATTGTAAAATAATGTCTGCCCTGCTATAATATAGAATTGGCTTTAAAAGCCTATCTAATGCCCGATGGCCACGTTATGATCCGCTTCAAAATGCTCGCGTACTGACGTGTACGCTCCGCTTTTGAAGCGGATCACGCCTTGCCCTCGAACATAATCTAAGATTTTAAAGCCAATTCTAAACATCCAAAATTCTTAATATTAAATGCAAAATGACGCGTAAAGAAATTAAGGTTTTTCTGCTGAATAGGAGAAAATATGTCGAAGAAATTTGAGCTGAAAGTATCGGATTTAAGACTCATTTGCGATCCCAAAATCTTCAAGTTTAAGAATACATCTGAAGTTAAGCCCCTCGATACGGTGATCGGACAGGAGCGCGCTGTCCAGGCAATTGACTTTGGTTTGAACATGCAGGACCCCGGTTACAATATTTTTGTCACCGGTCTGGCCAGCACCGGCAAATCGACGATTGTCAGAGATCTGGTGAGCAAACACACAAAAAATCTTCCGACACCCCCGGACCTGTGCCTCGTCAATAATTTCAAAGATGAATTTCGCCCCAAAGCAATAGCGATATCGCCGGGCAAAGCCATTCAATTCAGCAAAAAAGTGAACCGGGCCATCGAACGCTTAAAAAAAGAGTTGCCCGCGGTATTTGAAGATGAAACCTATTTAAAAAAATTATCCAAAATTAAAAATAAATATTCTGAAAAGCAGAATAGTATGTTTGACAGGCTTCAAGCCTTTGCCGTCAAAAATAATCTGCACATTGAGCAAACCGATACCGATTTCCAAACCATCCCGGTGGTTAACGGGCAACCGATTACACCTGAAGAGTTCAATACCCTGCCGGATAATGTCAAATCCAAAATCGAAGAAAATCTGCGATTGATTCAGGCGAAAATCGAAGCCACCGCTGTGGAAATGGATAAAAACAGCCAGACCCTGCACGCAAATATTGAAAAGCTGATGGATGAGTACGCGTTGTCTGTGGTAAAAAAGCGACTAGATCCGGTCAGAAAGGAATTTAAGACCAGCCAAGCGATTGTTGAACACCTCAACAGCGTTCAGGAACATATCGTTGAAAATTTCAACGTGTTTATCCCGCCGGATAAAAACGAACAGCAGCCGGAGAGCCCGGCGCCCCGTAACGCAGGATCTTCTTTTCAGCAATATAAAGTAAACGTAATGGTCGATCACGAGTCAACAAAAGGCGCACCGATTATTTTTGAAACCAACCCGACTTATTACAATGTTTTCGGCCGTATCGAAAAACGCGCTTTCATGGGAACCATAAACACTGATTTTACCATGGTGCAGGCCGGCTCCCTTCTGAACGCCAACGGCGGATTTCTGATAATGGAAATCGATTCCGTTATTATGAATCCCTATGTCTGGGACGCCCTCAAAAGAACGTTGCGAACCAAATGCCTGCAAATTGAAGATATCCCGGAAGAAACCGGTTTTAGCACCACGTCCCTGAAACCCGAGCCCATTCCGCTGGACGTCAAAGTAATCCTGCTGGGCAGCTATGACGTCTTTGAAATCATTCAGAACGAAGACCCTCGATTTAACAAAATATTTAAAGTGCGGGCCGATTTTGATTCCGAAGTGGATCGAACCCCGCGCACCATACAGCAATATGCACTCTTCATTGCCCGGGTTTGCAAAGAAGAAAATTTGCTGCCCTTTACACCAAAAGGCGTGGCCGCTATCGTGGAATACGGTGAAAAATACGTTTCGAACAAATATAAGCTTTCCATTCGATTTGGTCCCATACTGGGCGTTCTAAAAGAGGCGGATTATTGGGCCCGCAAGAATAACGCGCGGCAGGTAACCGATAAACATGTCGTCAAGGCCTTTAACGACCACCGCTTTCGCCACAATCTGTATGAACAGAAAATACATGAATCCTATCTGGACAACACCATTATGATCGATGTGGCGGGCGCGGTCGTCGGCCAGGTCAATGCGCTGGCCGTTTACCAGATCGGCGAATTCTCATTTGGCCGACCGATTCGAATCACTGCCGAAACCTATATGGGAAAACACGGTGTTGTAAATATCGAAAGGGAAGCGGAATTAAGCGGCAGTACGCATGATAAAGGTGTTCTGATTCTATCCGGCTATCTGGGAAGTACGTTTGCACAGCATTACCCGCTCAGTTTGTCGATCAGCATCACTTTCGAGCAAAGTTATTTCGGCATCGACGGCGACAGCGCATCATCGACTGAGCTGTATGCCATCCTCTCCAGTCTCGCGGATATGCCCATCAAGCAGGGAATTGCGGTGAGCGGGTCGGTGAACCAGAAAGGAAAAATCCAGGCCATCGGCGATGTCAACCAGAAGGTCGAGGGGTTCTATGAAGTGTGCAAGGAAAAGGGCCTGACCGGCGAGCAGGGCGTTATGATTCCCAAATCCAACACTAAAAATCTGATGCTTAAAAGAGAAGTGCTCAATGTCGTCAAACAAAAAAAATTCCACATCTATCAGGTCTCTTCGGTTGAAGAAGGCATCGAGATTCTGACCGGTGTCCCGGCCGGCAAACCAAACAAGAAGGGAAATTATCCGGAAGGAACCGTTTACGGTGCGGTTCAGAAGAAGTTAAAATACTACCTGGAACGCTCCCAGAAAATCAAAAAGCAATTTGAGGACCAGGAAGAATAAGACCGTCCTGAATTTGGACTAACTGATTTTATACCGCTTTCCATAATAATGTACCGAATTAAGGAATAGGGGCATAAGTGGTTGTAGAAAAAAACGTTTGAATACCGCAACGTTTTTTTGACAACCACTAAATACCGCTTTCCATAATAATGTACCGAATTAAGGAATAGGGGCATAAGCGCGTGTACGGTTGTAGAAAAAAACGTTTGAATACCGCAACGTTTTTTTGACAACCACTATAAGAAGTCCAAATTCTGAAAATTCAAGATACGGAATATTTTAGAGTAGGAGCTAATTATGGCTGGTGGTTGGACCCGTGATGGGGGTGTGCAGGATCAAATAGACGCCAGTGTAGAAGACGCAGTAAAGCTGGCTAGGAGTCGGTTGCCTGATGGTGAGGGCTCAACCCATTGTGAGGAATGCGAAACGGTTATTCCAGACGCTCGTCGCAAAGCAATCCCTGGAGTTCGCTTATGCGTCAGCTGCCAGTCAGAGCACGAAGAACGGCAGACAACTCCCACTGGTTTCAATCGGCGCGGCAGCAAAGATAGCCAGTTGAAGTGACCAGTTGCTTTTGAGATCTAATCTGGTATTGCAGAATTTGTTGGAAAAAACAGTTTCATGATTAAAACGACATTAGAGGGTGAATCGCTTAAAGAACGGCTGCTGGCCAGCGCCAAAGATCGCATTTATAATTTTTTACTGGCCGACGGTGTCGTCCGTGGCGCGATTTTACACGGCACCCGCATGGTCAATGAAATGCGGGCCAACCATGAATTGGGAATTTTAGAGACCCTGGTGCTGGGGCGCGCGTATCTGGGCGCCGGGTTGATGTCCGCCAATTTAAAAGGAACCGACGCCATCAGTCTGAAAATTGAATGCGCGGGACCGATAAAAGGCCTTACCGTGGAGGCCAATGCTTTCAGAGAGGTCCGCGGTTTTCTCAAAAACGTCCCGATTCCGATTGACAGACCCATGCAGGATTTTGACCTCTCATCCTTTTTTGGAGCCGGTTTTCTATCCGTTATCCGTACCATCGAAGACGCCAAACACCCATTTACCGGTAAAATCGCCCTGGAATACGGCAACATTGCCCAGGACCTCGCCAACTATTATCTGAAATCGGAGCAAATCCCCACCGCATTTAATCTGAGCATCAAATACGATCCGGAAGGTAAAGTTACCGGTGCCGGGGGGCTGTTTTTGCAGGCCATGCCGGGAGCCGATGATGCTCTGGCCGCAGAGCTGGAGGAGCTGATGGTCCAGTTACCGTCTTTAGGTGAAGTTTTTACTGACGGGCAGGAACCTGAGGGTTTGATTCAGGCAGTGTTTAAAAAATACACCCCCCGATTTCTGGCCAATCAGCGCATTGAGTTTATGTGCCATTGCAGCCCCCGGCGGCTGCGCCAGGTGTTGAAGATGCTGCCGGTGGATGAGTTGAAAGATATTCGTGATAACGGCCCGTTTCCGCTTGAAATGCGCTGCCATTACTGCAATACGCTGTATCATTTTTCAAAAGAAGAGATACAGGGAATCTACATCAAGCGCTAAAACTGGCTTTTAAACCATTACCTCTTGCCCGATGGCTATGTTGCAAACCGCTGAAAAATGCTCACGTACTAACGTGTACGCTCCGCTATTTCAGCGGCTTGCGCCTCGCCCTCGAACAAGATTTAACGCTTTAAAAGCCAGTTTAGGTTTTTTAAAAAATTAAGATCGGTTGAGGAATTACAATTGAAATTCGGCCTTTAGATAAGCCGGGTTGGCATTTCCCTTCAAAGCCTTTGGGGTCTTCGGAAACCAAAAAAATAAACCTCTGAGCTCTCTGTGTGCTCGAGCGAAGCGGGTGTGAAAAATGTAAAAAGCTGGTAGCTATAAGGCTGGGAGGCTATAAGGCTTGGAGGCTCAAAAATTTTCTAGCTTTCTGGCTTCCAAGCCTCCTGGCCTCCAAGCCCAAATCAATTTAAGCTTATTGGGACTTGGGTCCTTGTCCCGCTTGCTGTTTTTTGAGCTGAATGACCATTTCGTCAATAGAAACGCCATTGGGCGCCATGGCAATCGGATTGACTTCGAGCAGTCCCTCCCATGCCTGAATGGCACCATTAAAATCATTGAGATCATGGAGCAGGACAATTCCTTTATTCATGCGTGAAACCTCATGCTTGGGGTCCACTGCAATGGCCTGATCAAAGGCTTTAAGGGCCTCTTCGGGTTTGTTGGAGCGCCGGTACATCACCCCCATGTCGGTCCAGACATTTGCGTTGTTCGGATTCAGCTCCAGCGATTTGCGATAGGCGCTGATGGATTTTTCATACTGTTTGGAATCAAAATAGGCATTTCCCAGCTCCGTCCATGCATTGGCGTTCCCCGGGTCTGCCTGGGTCTGGCGTTCGAGTGCCGCAATCCGATCAGAACCCGCAGGCGCGGGTGTTCCCATCTGCACCGGAGCGGATGGGACCGGTGCTTTTGAATCGGATTTAAAAACCGAAAACACGACCCCCCCGAAAAATCCCACTGCCAGGGCCAGGAGCGAGACCATTAAAAAGGTTTGTTTGCGAACATACTGACTCGGGTCCGTTTTTTGTTGTTTCGCCATTTATCCTCCAATCGGAAATCATTGATAAATCAATTTTGATAATCTCATAAAAAGTCCTATCGCCGGTCATTGCGAGGAACGAAGTGACGAAGCAATCCCATGATTTCAGAGACAAAGATTGATAGAGATTGCTTCGCTACGCTCGCAAAGACAGCTTGGCGGACTTTTTACGAGTGCGTTTTGTATTTGGTGTTTAGTGTCTTGATGAATTCGACTTTTTGCGAATTCATCAAGTGTTTAAACTAATTATTCAAAACCTTCGGGTCAAGTCGTTTTCACGTGGCGGAACGCTTATCGATCAAATTCAACCGGGTTTTGACATATTCTTGAAAATACTTAGATTGTTCTCAAGCGTTTAACGGGCGGCCAGGGGTCCATAAGGCGGCATATACAAACGGCCTGCAGACCGTTTAAGATGAACCCATCTCAAAAATGTCTTTTGGCCCAATATCTTTGTTGGTGCCTCGCTTCAAATCCTCGACATACAATAGTATGCCTCCGGTTTGAAACTCGGCCCCGCCGCGATCTTAAACCAAAATCCTATTTTTGAGATAGGTTCATATAAAATTAAGAAAAGGGACACATCGATTGAATACGAAGACAATAACCTCAATTCGGATATGCCGGACCTGGCAGCTTTACGAGCGTATTCAGGCTGCAGCCGCAAGAACCGGCTTCATTCTATTGCTGATTCTGGTTGCGAGTGCATCTGTTTGCCCGGCGGCCGAACGCAATGCCCAGCACCATCTCCAGGTGGAGCTGTTCCCGAAAATAAAAACGCTGCGGGCGCTGGACGAAATAACGATCGAAAAAAGCCCCGGCGACAGACTGGATTTTAAGCTTTCTCATCGGGCTGAACAAATCGAGGTGATGGTAAACGGCAAGTTTCGGGAATTCGATTTTGAAGATGGACGGCTGCGGGTTGGCCTGGCTGCCGACGAAAAAGATCAGAAAAACCAAATCACCATTCGCTATACGGCAATCTTTGATGACCCCGCCCCCATACGTCCGGTAAATGCCGACAACCCCGGATACGGTGTCAGCGCAACGATCTCCGAACGCGGCAGTTTTTTGCTGGCCGGTTCAGGCTGGTATCCGGAATGGACCGCCGGGCATTCACTTTATACCCTCAAAGTGATTGCACCCAAGGGCATGCTCGCGGTTACGGCCGGACAATCAAAGGGGCATGTAACCAAGAACGGCAAAACAGAATCCACCTGGCTCATCAGTGACCCGATCAGAGGCCTTTCTTTATCCGTCGGTGCCTATATTGTGCGGGAGAAAAAGGTGGGAAACATAACCGCAGCCACCTATTTCTTCCCGGAAACCGATCACCTGGCAAATGCGTATCTGGATGCAACCGCCAATTACCTCGCCCTTTATCAAAATCTATTCGGACCGTATCCTTTTAATAAATTTGCGGTGGTCGAAAATTTTTTCCCGACCGGATTTGGATTCCCCTCCTATACCCTGATCGGCGGCACTGTTTTGCGGCTACCCTTTATCATCCGTACCAGTTTGGGGCATGAAATCGCCCATTGCTGGTGGGGCAACGGCGTGCAGGTCGACTACGACGGGGGCAACTGGAGTGAAGCCTTAACGACCTATGTGGCGGATTACCTTTATAAAGAAATGAAATCCGAAGAAGATGCCCGCGGGTATCGTCTGCAGATTTTACGAAACTATTCTACCCTGGTCAAACCGGGTCAGGATTTTGCGCTCAAGCAGTTCCAGAGCCGGTATGATCCCATTACCAAAACGATCGGCTACGACAAAGGGGCGATGGTATTCCATATGCTTCGCAGGCAATTGGGAGACGAAGCCTTCTGGGGCACCCTCAGGGATCTTTACCGGGATCGATTGTTTAAAGCCACATCCTGGACGGACATTCAAAAAGCGTTTGAGGCCCGGGGGCAGCGGCCGCTCCAGGATTTTTTTAATCAATGGGTATTTCATAAAGGCACCCCCCGGTTTTACCTGGATGCGGTCCAATCGAAACGCACGGGCGGTCTCTGGAAAATTGAAGGCCGCATTGTTCAGGAAAGCCCGCAATTCACCTTTGATCTGAATCTCCTGCTGGAAAGTCACGGTCAAACCGTTTCCAAAACAATGCGGATATCTGACAAAGAGACCGCTTTTCAGATCGTCAGTAAATCCATGCCGCTGAGGCTCGTCGCCGATCCCGACAGTCATATTATGCGGCGCCTTTTTGCAATTGAAATACCGCCGGCAATCAACGCAATTAAAAGTTCTTCTTCGGTATTGGCTGTGTTATCTGCAGATCTGGAGCCGCAGGTCAAAAGTGCCGCCCGTACGTTGATCCTTTCCCTGGGATTGAAAAATTACACGTTCGCCGAAGAAAACAAAATCAGCCGTGAACAGCTGTTCGGCAAGGATATATTGATGATTGGTTATCCGCAAAATAAAGCGCTTTTTCGCAATTTGCCCGATCAGATTGCTATCGACCCAAAATCGTTTATTTTAAATAAGAAGACCTATAAGCAATCAACAGATGTGTTTTTTGGCGTATTTGCCCATCCCTTTTCTGAAAACCGGATCGCGGCCCTGTTTTTCCCGCTGTCATCGCATCAGGCGGAAAGCGTGGCCCGTAAGATCACCCATTACGGCAAATACAGTTACCTGGCATTTGAAAACGGGCAAAATCGAGCCAAAGGATTTTGGCCCATAGAACAGTCGCCCCTTGAATACCGCTGGGACCATGGAGTGATAGAATGATGAATTACTGCAACAACTGCGGAGATACGGTAAAATTGGGAATCCCGCCCGGTGATGACCGCCCGCGCTACTTATGCGAATCCTGCGGAACCATCCACTACGAAAACCCCAAGGTGGTGGTCGGATGCATACCGCAAATGGATGGAAAAATTTTGCTCTGTCGTCGGGCCATTGAACCTCGCTCCGGCAAATGGACCTTACCGGCAGGCTATCTGGAAAACGGCGAAACCGTTGCGCAGGGTGCTCGACGCGAAACACTCGAAGAAGCCGGGGCCCGTGTTGAAATTTTAGCCCCTTATGCGCTATTTAATATCTGCTATGTAAACCAGGTCTATCTAATGTTCCGGGCGCGTATGGTTGACGCCCATATCAAAGCCGGCAGTGAAAGCAGCGAGGTTCGGTTTTTTTCGGAAAGCGACATTCCCTGGGATCAAATCGCTTTCACCGTGATAGAAGAAACGCTGCGGCAATACTTCAAGGACAGGCCAACCGGATTGTTTCCCTTTCACGTTGGAAACATTCTATAATCCATCTCAAAAATGGAAGTCAATGCAGAGGAGCTTGACGGTTGACGGGTATTTCTTTATTATTCGTATTTGATAAACCCCTCAGGAGGATTTTTTAATGATATTGCGACCCATTAGAATAACCCGCATTCCAAAACTAACCCTATGCGCTCTGGTGATGGGTTTGACGCTTTTAGTGTTTCCCTCCTGCGGCGAGAAAAAGGAACCTGCCAAGGACCCTGGCGTCCAGGCGCAATCCGATAGTTTTACGTTTTTTGATCTGGGCAAAAACTCGAGGCTGTCCAAAAGCATACGCAACGATCTGCGTCAACGGCTGGGCCGTGATGCCATTGAAGGCCGTGGTATAATTGATCTGGAAATCAATTATTACGGTTTCCTTGACCAATATTTTTCTTCTTTGAATGAATTAAACCGGCAATTGAATTCCCCACCGGGAGAAAGAGTCGAGCATAATATCGTGAGACTCATGTATCGCTATGCTCGCAAAGAAAATCTGCCGTTTGATTATGTCGAATTACTCTTTTCAAATTATTCCCAGCACCCCCTGCTGTTTAGAATTAACTTCAAAAAAGACGAAGCCAATATTGTTCAGGCACTGAAATCCAAATACGGCGACCCCCGGCTGATCGACTGGAAAAATAAAGGCGGTCAATCCATGTACTGGGATAAAAATAACGACATTCTTGTCGTATCCCTTGTTCCCGATCAATTTGGCAATCCTGAATATCAAATCAGCATCTTTTTTGTCGAAAATATCAAAGCGCTGCTGAAAACCGAAAGCGCCGAGAAAGAAAGACAGGGGAGCCAGAGGGCTAAGTCGGGCAAAACCGCCTTTTGATTGCGGATTTTGGATTTTGGATTGCGGAATTAAATAAATTGAATCCTCTGACTAATTGACTAAATCTGTGGAAATCTGCGTAATCTGCGGATAAGCAGCCAGTAACAAGTGACCAGTAGCCGGAAAAGCATCGAACATCCATTGAATTATGTTTGAACATTTTGAATCTATTTGTCGCGCGCTGCTGCAGCCTCGATCAGAGGCTGGCATCCTTCCCATTTTTAATCCCAGCGAACCATTCAATACCGAATCTGATGATACGGCCGCGGTCGCCGCAAAATTGAATGCGGCCTTTCTCATACTGCTGGCCGGTAAAGCGCATCCTGAATTTGATCGCGCTCATAAACATCTTTCAAAAGCAGCGAACGCTTCCGAATGGTCGCAGGTCGCCAGATTTTATCTGGCAGCCAAAAACATCATAAAAGAAGAAATAGAACGGCTCGGTACAGCAGACCAACAGTTTGCGAATCGCCTTGCAGATCTCTCTAAATGGTTATGGATGACCCCCAATAGGACCGATGAGATCAAGGTGGCCGACAAAGTCTGGGGCCTATTTTTCCCGGAGGCCGCCGGATTAAGACGAAATCCGCAAAAATCTATTAAGGCCCTGCGGCATAAGCGCCGGGTTAAAATCAATCGTCTGAATCCGCAGCCGATTCAAGATGTCAGTCGTGAAATTATTTTTACTTCCAATGTATTATTGACACTGCCGGCCGGACCGGATTGCGCCAACGCGCTGCGGTATAGTCAAGCCCTGCGACAAAAACTTAGAAAGGTATTCAATGAGGCCCAGTGTTACTGGTATGACCATCCGATTCCGATCGGAGTCAAGCCTGAGCACAATGAACTTTTATATGGTCTTCAGGGCCTCGATGCCGCTATTGAATTTGAGCGCAAACGCGCAAATGTCCCCCCAGAGGCTCGCCTGACCTGCCTGCTGTCTGTCTCAGTTACCCATCAGGGTCTGCATGATATTGTCAGGGCGTATATTGAAGAAGAATTGTCGCGAAGGCAATTGATTAACCATATTGATGTCTATGTATTTACCGAATCCGAAACCCGACAGATCATGGACACTGTTTTGACGCCGGCTGCCGAACATTATCTGGGGCAGAAGAATGCCGCCGGTTTACTGGAAGTCATGGGCGTAGACGGTGAATATGGGAGGCATTACAGTTTTTTGAAAGCCATAGCGGCCTTCTGGAGTATTTTCATTCAGCCCGAAGTTAAAGCCACCTTTAAAATTGATCTGGACCAGGTATTTCCTGAGCACGACCTGGTTGAGCAAACCGGCGCTTCCGCTTTTGAGCATTTTATGACGCCGCTATGGGGTGCCAGTGGTGAAGATTCCCGCCGGAATCCAATCGAACTGGGTATGATTGCCGGTGCGCTAGTCAATGAAAAAGATATCGCCCAATCCATTTTTACCCCGGATGTTGGCATACCGGATCGAAGGCTTTTGCCGGATGAGTATATTTTTTTCAGTATGCTACCCCAGGCGATTTCCACTGAAGCCGAAATGATGACCCGCTACAAAACCGATCAATTCGATGGGATTCGAACCTGCATCGAGCGGGTTCACGTTACCGGCGGCACCAACGGCATCCGGGTTGACAGTCTACGACGACAACGACCCTTTACACCGTCTTTTATCGGGCGTGCCGAGGACCAGGCCTATCTTCTTTCTGCCCTGGTCAACCCTTCAAATCGGCTGGCATACGCTCATAAAGATGGCCTTATTATGCGCCATGATAAAGAGGCCTTTGCACAGGATGCCATCAAAGCCGCTGAAATCGGAAGAATTCTCGGCGACTACATCCGGATACTTTACTTTTCTACTTATGCTCAAACACTCTCTGCAAACCTGGCAGCGATAAAGAGAATCCTTGACCCCTTTACCGGAAGCTTTATTTCCAGAATCCCGGCCACAGTTGTTCATCTGCGTTTTGGGCTCAAAGCCGCCTCCTTATTCAAAGATAACCGCAATGACGAAGGCCTTGAGTTCATCACCAGCGGATCAAACCGCCTGACCAAAGCCCTTGAATTTGTTAAGGGTAAGAATAGTTCTCTCAGGCGGATATATGAAAAAGAAAGACGCGGATGGAATCTGTATTACGATACACTCGACGCTGTTGAAACGGCCCTGGGCAAAAATGATACGTACGCCAATGACTTGAAGCGTAAAGCACAGACGATCATCGACAGATGTGCTGTCAGTCTGAATAAAAGATGACTTTGAATGCCCCCCATAATGTGCTAAATTTTTGAAATGGATTCCGATCAAAATAAATCACAGTTGCCGGTAAAATCGGATTCTTTACCGGCTCAAATACAGGATGGATCAGAGATTCAGAGTGCTCCGGGATTTTTGCCCCGGAGCGATTCGATCCAGATTGATGAGAAAATAGCCATCGCCCGGAATGAAGGATTTAATCCCCTGGCCATCGAGCTGGCCATCGGATCTTACGAAACTTCTGCCGCTTATAAACTTCTTTTGTTCGGCCTTGTCATTATGGCCGCCGCCCTGGTGGCTTTTCTGTTTCCGGTCAATCGGTTTTTCAAGCCCCAAACCCGGGATCTCGGGACCATGACCATCGGCGATCCGATAAGTGAAGATCACCAGACGTTTTTTTTAGAATTCGACAAACCATGGCTCAAAGTGCTGCTGGAAATGGATCGCTTGTACTTTCGCGATGGCAAATTGACTGAAGCCATTCAGGTGGCGGAAACCAATCTCGAGCGGGTGCCCGAAACAAACTGGGAAAGCTGGAAAAAGGTTCACTATCGATACTGGGAATTGCTATCTGATGCCGGTAGAACACTTTCACTCAAAGCCGCCACCAAATCCTATCTGCAAACCATCCCGGAAGATCCTTTCGCCAATTATTATTCGGCCCAGGCCTTTCTTGCGGCTGTGGATCCCATCCGGTCGTTTAATCGCGAGACGCGCCAGGCTTACCGCATAGAAGCCGAAACGCTCATCCAGCAAATTGATCGCACCTGCAAGGCGCTCAACGCCCGGCAAAAGGCGGGAGGTACCACAGAAAAGAAGGCCTTTTTACAGAATCTTTATCAAAAACTGCGCCTCCAGCAGGCAAAGTTATTTGTGCTGATCTGGCGATTGGGGGGCTATAAGGAAGACAACCACCCCGACGTGGTTTACAGGGATAAGGCCCTGGATATTTTAAATCGTGACGAACTTGCCCATCTCAAGGAAGCCAAAGCACTCAAAATAACCATCTATAACCATATCCTGGACCGCTGGCACTGGTTTGAGGGCAAACAGGTCATACAGGGCATCAAACAAAATCGCAGATCGATGGTCAAAGAACTCAGGGTGCTGCAAAAGGAGCTTAAAGACGCAGAGGCGTTATGACGGAATCCGCAATAAATTCAGATAAGCCCAGGCTTGCGCCGGCTGCAGAGAGCACCGCAAAATCCGGGGTCGCCGGCCTTTATGACCCCAAGTGGATTTTTGTGGCCCTGTGCTATGTTGCCGCCATCGCTTTGATGGGACAGGATCCCTGGTATGGTGATAAACAATTTACATACAACCAGGGAATTTTTGTCGGGATTCTGGCATTTCTTATCGTGGTCGGATTTTGCTGGGAAAGCTATCTTCTGGGACGCCCCGCCGGCATCAATCTTATTTTGCAGTTTCTCTTGATCATCCCCCTGGCATTGCTGATCGGACGAATTGCCGGGCTTCCGCCGGCAGCGGAGGCTTCATACGGATTTTTGGGTCAGCTTAAGGATTACGTGTCTCATCTAAATGACGAGATTGGATTTGGCAGCATCGTTCCGCTCTGGATACAGGATGTTTTTCGAAACCCGGGAATTTTGCTGCTCATTTTCTTCACGGCCATCGCTTTTACCCAGCAAAAGAGCAGCCGTCGATTCGCGCTGATGGTGGTGGCGTTTCTAATTCCGTCTATGCAGACCCTGTCTCATGATCCGCGGCCCTCGATTTCATTCGGCATCGGCTGCCTTGCAATGATCATCGGAATTGCGCTTCAATACAGCCGATACGGACATATCGTTGGTCAGCAAAATATCCTCAATCGCCTGCATGCAGTTGATGACCGTTCAGAGCTGATATGCAGTTTGCGAATATCAAAACGCGCCGCCGAAGACGGCTTTATCACCGAGGACGGTGTCCTTGCCGTTGTTCATCGCGAATATGGCAAAGCGATTGATCCGGACCCGCTGACCGTCCGGGGAATCGCCCAGGCGATATCCCACCGTCTGGTCAGGGAACACCACGTCTTGGAACTGCATGGCGATGAACGCGGATTTTTTCTGATCCCCTATGCCAACATTTTCAAAATTGATTCGATCTTCGATGAAATTGCGGTGTGGATCCGTAAAATTATTTTAACGGGGCTGGTGGTTATCTGGCTGATTTCACCGATTGATTTATTTCCTGACAGTATTCCAATTATAGGCGCCCTTGACGACGCCTTGATCACCCTTGTAGGGGCGGGGCAGTGGCTTGATACGTTCAGGCGGAGGCGGCTTCCGGTGCCGCAGGCTCCGTAACGCAAAAATAAAACCGAAAACAGCTTGGTTCAAGTATCCCGCAGAGGACTCGAGGGGATTTTTTAGAGTCTTAGTTGTGAATTCTTTGCATTTTATGAAAAAACTTTTTTATCACGAAAGCACGAAAGGAAAAAAACACGAAAGAAAAGAAAAATTTCGTGGGGGAATCAAAATGGGGAAAAGCGGAGATCAAGCAGTTCTTACAGAATTGCTGGCGCAGGCAGGCGTTACAATCAATGGCGATTGCGCCTGGGATATGCGGGTACATAACAATGATTTATTTTCACGACTTTTGAGCGGCGGTGCACTTGCGCTGGCTGAATCGTACATGGATGGCTGGTGGGATTGTGAATCCCTGGATCAGTTTATTGATAAAATTCTGCGCGCCAACCTTGATATTCAAGTCCAAAATATGTTCCGGCTGGCGCAGCATGTCCTGAAATCCAAACTGTTCAACCTCCAAAAAACCAGCCGCGCCTATCAGGTAGGCGAAAAACATTACGATATCGGCAACGATCTTTACGGTGCCATGCTGGATAAAAGAATGCTGTATACCTGCGGCTACTGGGCAACAGCCGACAATCTGGATGCAGCCCAGGAGGCCAAACTGGAATTGGTGTGTCGTAAGATCAATTTGGAACCGGGGATGAGTGTCCTCGATTTAGGATGCGGATACGGGTCTTTTGCGAAATACGCGGCCGAAAAATTCGGTGCCAGGGTGACCGGCGTGACCATTTCCAAGAAGCAGGCAGAACTGGGTACCGAGTTGTGCCGCGGGCTGCCGGTGGAACTCAGGCTGGAGGATTATCGCGCAGTTGACGGGTTATATGATCGCGTGATTTCCATTGGCATCATGGAACATGTCGGCTACAAAAATTACCGCACTTACATGCAAAAGGTCAACCAATGCCTGAAAGACGACGGCATCGCCTTTATCCACACCATCGGTAACAATCTCAGCGCAACCACAAGCAACCCGTGGATAACAAAATATATTTTCCCCAACAGCATGTTGCCCTCCATTGCTCAAATCGCAGGCGCCATGGAAGGATTGTTTGTGATGGAGGACTGGCACAATTTCGGTCCGCATTACGATAAGACATTAATGGCCTGGCACGCTAACTTTGAAGCCGCCTGGCCTGAACTCAAAGATAAATACGGTGAACGTTTTTACCGGATGTTTCGCTTTTACCTGCTGAGTTCTGCGGGAGCGTTTCGGGCCCGAAGCAATCAACTATGGCAAATTGTGATGACCAAACCCGGCAGAGATTGCCCGGATTGCCGGATCAGCTGACGGTAGAACATAAATGCTTGAAGCCGACGTCATTATTGTAGGTGCGGGGCCGGCCGGTTCTGCGTGTGCCTGGAAATTGAACCAAAACGGCATTCAACCGGTTCTGCTCGACAAAAAGGCCTTTCCACGCCGAAAACAGTGTGCGGGATGGATAACACCCGCTGTGCTCAAAAATCTACAGGTTAAAAGGCGGGAATACCCGCACGGTATCCTGACCTTTAAGCAGATTTTTTTTCATGTTCGCGGCCGGAAGTTGCGCGTCCCGACCTGTCAGTATTCCATTCGCAGAACCGAATTTGATCACTGGTTGCTAAAAAAAGCCTCGGTACCCCTGCAGCTGCACGCCGTGCAACAGATCAGAAAAGAAAACGGTTATTACATCATTGACAATTCGTATCGCAGCAAACACCTGGTTGGCGCCGGCGGAACCCATTGCCCGGTTTACCGGTCTTTTTTCAAGGAAGTCAATTCCCGATCGCAACACCGGTTGATTGTCACCATCGAAGAAGAATTCAAATATGATTATCATGACGCCAATTGCCACCTCTGGTTTTTTGAAAATAATTTACCCGGATATGCCTGGTATGTTCCCAAGGCGGACGGATATCTAAACGTGGGCATCGGCGGGAAATTTATGGCACTCAAAAACAGGGGGCAGACGATTCGCCGGCACTGGGATTATTTTATTGCCAAATTGGAGGAACTTTCCCTGGTAGAAGGTCATACTTATCGGCCGCGCGGGCACAATTACTACCTCAGACAACCGGTGCCGGCCGGGCAGTTGAACAATGCATACATTATTGGCGATGCGGCCGGTCTGGCGACCCTGGATCTTGGTGAAGGGATCGGTCCGGCTGTCGAAAGTGGAATTTTGGCGGCCAATTCAATCCTCACCGGACGCCGGTTTTCAGAACGATCCGTAACCCGGTTCAGTCTGATCCATCTCCTATGGGCCGGAATAAAGACGAAGATAACCGGTAGAACGTTTTCTAATTTCCATTAAAATGGACAATTGATCATCCCCTGCCTTTCCACCTGAAGGGCATATGCGAAAACTTGAGAGACTAGTTCAATTGATACCGCTTTCCATAATAATGTTCCGAATAAAGGAATTGGGGTATAAGCGCTTGTACGGTTGTAGAAAAAAACGTTTGGATAAAGGAACGTCTTTTAACAACCACTATAAAGGCGAATTGAATATCGAATATCGAACAAGGAATTTCGAATTATGAGGTTTTTTATCATTTTATTTAGCCATACGAATAAGTTGGACGGCCAAATCTATTAAGCGTTGCTCAAGATCACATGTTCGAGTGTCCTTCGACATTCATTATTCCTTGTTCGATATTCTGCGGTTCAAGGTACCATTTGCCAAGGTATGCGCAAAATCTTATATGGTGTTGATAAAGGATTTGGGTCTGGGAGCTAAACCATGCCAGAGATAAAAATTCACGGTTATTACCCGGGGGTGGTCGGCAAGATTACTGAAATCCATGCAATCTATTACCATGAACACTGGGGATTTGATGTTTCATTTGAAACCCAGGTGGGCAGAGAGCTTTCGATTTTTATCAGTGAATTTGATGAAGATCGGGACGGTTTCTGGGTGACCACCGCCAACGGAAAATTTGCAGGTTCAGTTGTCATTGATGGGCATAGCGCCGACACCGAAGGGGCCCGGCTGCGCTGGTTTATTGTCGATCCTGAATTTCAAAATGCCGGACTCGGTCAGGAATTGATTTCACACGCTGTTGAATTTTGCAAAAAGAAGGAATACCCCAAAGTGATTTTATGGACCTTCGAAGGCCTGGATGCCGCGCGCCGGCTTTATGAACGCCAAAATTTCCGATTATGCCAAACCCATGATGCCGATCAGTGGGGTCAACACATAAAAGTGCAGAAATACGAACTGATATTGGCAGATTTTGCTGAATAAAAAAACGAATAGAGGATCAATTAGGGTTTTCTTAGATTTCCGGGAGGAACCTGGTGATGCAAAAAATCGACGTAAAAATTGTCAAATGGATAGAGGAAGGATTCACCCTGTATAAAAATAATTTCGCAACCCTGGTCCTGGCATCTGTTATTGCGCTGGTGTTGAGCACGGTAACCATCGGTATCCTGGCCGGCCCGATGATCGCCGGCCTGATAATCGTTACCCTGCAGCTTTTACGAAAAGAAGTGCCCAAACCGGAGGCTGCCGGGGTTTTCAAGGGCTTTAATTATTTTCTGAGCTCCTTTCTCTTTATGGTTATCTGGGGAATCGCCATCCTGACCGGTTCCTTCATACTGGCGCTCTTTCCGATTATCGGTCAATTGCTTTCCCTGTGCTTTGTGTATTCCGCTCAGGCCTTCCTGATGTTCGGTCTTTATTTGATTGTCGACAAAAACATGAATTTCTGGCCGGCCTCTCAGGAAAGTATCCATACGGTAAAAACGAACTTCTGGCCTTTTCTGGGTTTGGCTGTGATTGCAAGTATCATGGGCAGCATCGGCGCCATTGCTTTTGGTATTGGCATTGTATTAACCCTCCCCATTCAGGCCTGCATTTTAGCAGCCGCCTATCGGGAAATATTTGGCGGGAACGGGCAACCATCCACCCCTGATTCGGCGTCAGCTGAAGAATCGTTTTAGCTGCTGAAACCATATTGAATTTTACTAAAAAGTGTATAGCTTAGCGTAACACAAAAG
>Ga0255054_10000410_pt1 | contig 25545 bp, 25 predicted proteins | sample JV7_2_23_MG_FD_188634 | JGI IMG/M metagenome (GOLD analysis project Ga0255054, IMG submission 188634) | Seawater microbial communities from Jervis Inlet, British Columbia, Canada - JV7_2_23 | ecosystem: Environmental > Aquatic > Marine > Inlet | place: Canada: British Columbia | collected... | reverse complement strand
CGGGTCTGTAAGCACAAAAGCTCGAAAACTCCCAACAAACTCCGTTATGTAAACTCCCCCAAAGGGGAGACACAGTTCGCGATAGTACTAGAGTACTCTATTCCGCTTTAGCCCCCTTTATCTAAAATCCTGCCCACTTCCGAAAACTGCCGCTCGACCCGGAAGGGGGGTCCCAATGTACGCCGAGAACGAACTGTTGTTTCCGTCTCATGTGATTCCTAAACTCAGGGAATCGCGGGGGGAAGCCTGGACCAAGCTTGTCGATAAGGTCTCCAGGTTGCCAGAGGATCATCCAGAGAGCCTTGCGTTCTCGCTGATGATGATCCGCCTCGACGGATGCATGGCCTGCGAGACTGATTCGTATCGGGCCATGAAAGGCTGCCTGGGCTGCGCGCTTCAGACATTGAGGCGCTACAAAGGTCCTGATGAGGAGCTTCTGCAGCTTTACCAGAAAGCCTTGATGGAAATCGAGAAGCATTTGGATTCACATCCAGTTGCCCCGGTTTTCATCCCCGCTCGCGCCGCTTAATATCTCGATCGCGCGAATGATAAAGGGCTGTCTCAAGTTGCTTTGAGACGGCCCTATTTTGATGAAAGGATCAGCGATGAACAATAAATTGATTCTTGTCATTGGCGCCACCGGACAACAAGGCGGGGCAGCTGCACGGCATCTGCTAGACGCGGGGTGGACAGTCCGCGCACTCGTCCGAGACCCTGAGAAAGACACTGCACGAGCATTGGAAAAGCAAGGTGCGGAGCTAGTCCAGGGGGATCTATACGACCGCCAGTCGCTCGATGCCGCCCTGGAGACCACGTACGGTGTCTTCGGCTTTACAAACTTCTGGCTTCCAGATGTTGGATATGAAGGCGAAATCAAGCAAGGCAAATTGCTTGCAGATGTAGCCAAGAAAGCAGAGATTCAGCATTTTGTTTACTCGTCAGTAGGTGCGGCGCATCGAGGGATGGGTCAGAAGCACTTCGAGAGCAAGTGGATTGTTGAACAATATATTGAAGAGGTCGGCGTGCCGCACACCATCCTTCGCCCGGTCGCCTTTATGGACAATCTTGGATGGAAGCGCGCTCAGATATCCAATGGAGTACTCGAAAGCTGGGGTATTCGCCAGGACAAGAGTTCACAACTCATTGCAGCGGACGACATCGGCGCCATTGCGGCGATTGTGTTTTCCGATCCAGGCCAATATCTGGGCACAACGCTTGAAATTGCGGGTGACGAGCTGACCGAAGCAGAGCAGGCGGAAACCTTTTCAAAAGTGATCGGCCGCCCGGTGAAGGTTGAATTGGCCCGCACGACCGATGGCGACGAACCAGACAAAGAACAGCTCGCCGGGACCCGCTTCTTTAACGGGGAAGCCTACACGGCAGATATTGCTGCCATACGGAAAATACACTCTGGGCTCCATACCCTTGAACAGTACTTAAGCCAATCTGGCTGGGAGGACTTGCCGGTCTTGCCGATGCCTGAGGGGAACGATGCCTGGGATGGCTAACGGTTCAAGCTGAGTGATCCAGCCTCACGAGCAAATCAATTTCTGAAACTCCGATCGCCTAACGCGGTGCCTCCCGCCCCAAAAAGGCCAAAAAAGCCCAAAAAAGCCCGTGTGGTAAACTTGCATCGCTTTGAAGAGGTGTGCCCGCTCCCGCCCTGAGCACGAACTTTAATGCTCACTACCCCGGAACGACTCCTCTTTTTTCTCCTTCTCGTCTCCACAGTTTCTCTAGCAATAAAAGGCGCCTACCGCATCGTTCGGATCATTTCGCGCGGGCGCGGAAAGCCGGACTGGGGAATGGGAATCCGGCGGGCATGGGGAGCCTTTGCGAAGACAATTACTTTTTCTCCGGTCTTGCGTGATCGCCTTCTCCCAAGCCTCCTGCACGGTTTCGTAGGCTGGGCCTTCATCTATTACCTGCTGGTGAATCTCGGTGACGTGCTGGAAGGGCTCATCCCGGATTTCATATTCTTGGGTACCGGGACGATTGGCAATCTATATCGCCTGGGTGTCGACGTGCTCAGCGTAGCAGCGCTGCTCGGCATGACGGGGTTGCTCATCCGGCGCTTCGCGCTTAAGGCACCAGAGCTGACAATCCGCGATTCCACCCTGCTGCACCCCAAAGCCAAAACTGGTATCCGGCGCGATTCAGCCATCGTTGGTGGTTTCATCCTGGTTCACGTAGGATCGCAGTTCCTGGGTCAGAGCTTTGCGGTCGCCGCAACGGGGGCCGATCCCTGGCAGCCGTTCGCCTCTGCAGTAGCCGGCCTATGGGGCGGGCTCTCGGAGACCGCACTGACCTTTGGCGAGCACCTCTGGTGGTGGCTGGCCATCGGCACCATTCTGCTTTTCCTACCTTATTTCCTGTACTCCAAACACATCCACCTATTTTTCGCACCACTAAATTTCCTGCTGCACCCGGAGCGCCCTTCGATGGGAACCCTGGAGGCGTTAGATTTTGAGGACGAATCGGTGGAGCAGTTTGGAGTGGCGCGGCTGGAGGATCTGTCCTGGAAGGGGTTGATGGACGCTTACGCCTGCATCATGTGTAACCGGTGTCAGGACGCATGCCCGGCGTACGAGACTGGCAAGGTCCTATCGCCTGCGGCGTTGGAGGTCAACAAGCGCTACTTCCTCAATCAAGAGGGATCACGGATCGCGGCCGGTGAACCGAGCAGTCAGACGCTGCTTGAGTTCGCAATTTCGGCCGAGGCGGTTTGGGCGTGCACCGCATGCGGGGCCTGTATTGAGGTGTGCCCGGTCGGAAATGAGCCCATGCGAGACATTTTGGAAATCCGTCAAAACCTGGTTCTAATGGATAACGAATTCCCCGAGCAGCTGCAGACTGCCTATCGAGGGATGGAGCGGGCGGCCAACCCCTGGAATATTCCGCCGGAGGAACGCCTGAAGTGGGCCGAGGGCCTGGACGTTCCTACTGTTCAACAGAATCCGGAGCCTGAGATCTTGTGGTGGGTGGGCTGCGCAGCAGCGACCGACCCACGGGCGCAGAGCACGGCCAGGGCGTTTGCGAAGGTGCTTAACGCGGCTGGCGTCAACTTTGCTGTTCTTGGGACGCAAGAACAATGCACTGGAGACGCTGCCCGTCGATCGGGCAACGAATATCTCTTCAACGAGTTAGCAAGCAGCAACGTGGAGACGCTAAACAAGGTCAAGGCCCAACGTATCGTTGCTGCCTGTCCCCACTGCTTGCATACGCTAAAGACGGAATATCCTGCCTTCGGCGGAGAGTATGAGGTTATTCACCATACAGAGTACATAAATGAGTTGATAAGTACTGGGCGTTTGCGGTCCAATGGGGGTGAGAGCCTGGAAAGCGTCACGTTTCACGATCCCTGCTATTTGGGTCGGCAGAATGGTGTTGTGGATGCGCCACGCGAAGCCCTGGAATTGGTGGACATCCAACTTCAGGAGATGCCCAGGACCGGATCCGAATCCTTTTGCTGCGGAGCGGGAGGAGCCCAGTTCTGGAAGGAAGAGGAAGAAGGGCAGGAGCGCGTCAGCGCGAACCGCGTGCGGGAAGCAGAGGCGACCGGCGCAGATACTTTGGCGGTGGGGTGTCCATTCTGCATGATGATGCTCTCGGATGCCTCGCAGAACGAGTTGCAGATACGTGATGTGGCCGAAATCGTTGCCGAGCGCGTGAGTTCAGGAGATTGATCTATGGCACGAGGTAGGATCGAAGTTGACGAAACTCACTGCAAAGGCTGCTCGCTGTGCACCATGGTCTGCCCGAAAGACCTGATCGTGATGGCCAGCGAGCGTCTTACGCTAAAGGGGTACCATCCCGCCGAACTCATTGATCCAGATGGAGAGTGTACCGGCTGTGCAATTTGCGCCGTGATCTGCCCGGATGCATCAATTACGGTCTATCGCTTTATCCCAGCAAGAGAAGCAATCTCAGCAGCTGCATAAGGAGGTTCATACACGTGGCGAAAGAGCTGCTCAAGGGTAACGTCGCCTTTGCCGAGGCGGCGATTCGCGCCGGGTGTGAAGCCTATTTTGGCTATCCGATTACGCCCCAGACAGAAGCGTTAGAGCACATGTCCCAACGCATGCCCGAACTGGGGCGAGTGTTCATCCAGGCCGAGAGTGAGGTTGCAGCCATAAATATGGTCTATGGTGCTGCGTGTGCAGGGGTTCGCACGATGACTTCGTCCTCCAGCCCCGGTATGAGTCTGATGATGGAGGGAATCTCATACATCGTAGGTTCTGAAGTTCCTGCAGTCCTTGTGGATATCATGCGCGGTGGTCCGGGCTTAGGCAATATTTCACCTTCACAAGCTGACTACAGCCAGATCGTGAAGGGAGGCGGGCACGGTGATTACCGCATGATCGTCCTCGCCCCTGCCACGATTCAAGAGTTCATAGATCTCACTTTTGAGGCATTCGACCTGGCGGAGAAGTACCGGAACATCGTGACAATCTTGGCTGACGGCAGCCTTGGGCAGATGATGGAGCCCGCTGAGCTCCCGCCAATGCGCCCTGTGCGTGGTTTTACAGATAGGCCGGATTGGGCTTTGACAGGCGCTAAAGGAAGGGACCCCAACATCATCACTTCCATCTACCTCGATCCAGTTGAGTTGGAAGCGTTCAATCTGAAGCTGATGGATAAATACAAAGAAATTGAGGCTCATGAGATCCGCTACAAGGAAATGCTTCTTGAGGACGCTGAGATTGCAATCATAGCCTTTGGTACAGCTGGGAGGGTTGCCCAATCAGCGATCAAGACTGCTCGTGCGGATGGTATCAAAGTGGGGCTGATGCGACCGATCTCACTCTATCCATACCCTTATGATCGTCTTCGGGAGATATCAGAACGGGTGCAAGCCATCTTGGTGGTGGAGATGAGCGGTGGACAAATGCTTGAGGATGTCAGACTGGCTGTCGAAGGACGAGTTCCCATCAACTTTTATGGTCGGATGGGGGGCATGGTGCCGCTACCGGATGAAGTTCTCGGTGAAATTCGCAAGGTGCACTCAGATATGCTCGTGGAGGCTTAATGCAGGAGACATCGATAGAGATCAATGGCCAGGTGGAAAGCCTGATCTACGGTAGACCCGAATCTCTAACTCGGATAGCTACACATTATTGCCCTGGTTGTACTCATGGCATCTCTCATAGGTTGATTGCTGAGGTGATCGATGAGATGGGCATGCGGGAAGACACAGTTGGTGTTGCTCCCGTGGGATGTGCTGTCTTTGCATATAACTACTTCAATATGGATTTTGCAGAGGCTGCCCACGGCCGAGCTCCGGCGATGGCGACCGGTTTGAAGCGTGTCAATCCCGATAAGCTGATATTTACCTATCAGGGGGATGGAGATCTGGTATCGATCGGAGCTGCCGAAATCATGCACGCCGCCGGGCGGGGTGAAAATATCACGGTGATATTCATCAACAACGCCATATACGGCATGACAGGTGGTCAGATGGCTCCAACGACATTGCCCGGTCAGCGAACAACATCCACGCCGCTGGGCAGAGATCTCGAAATGCACGGGTTTCCCATACGCATGTGTGAGATCCTTTCTCAACTTGATGGCGCTTCGTATATCGTACGGCGAAGTTTGCATAATGTAGCCAACATCCGGAAATCCAAGAATGCTATTCGTCAGGCTTTTGAAGTGCAGAAACAGGGCATGGGTTTTTCTATGGTTGAACTGCTATCTAGTTGTCCAACCAACTGGGGCCTGTCGGTAGAAGATTCACTCCAATGGATCGAAGACCATATGGTTCCAGTTTATCCCCTGGGTGATTACAAAGTGCACCCAATGCTAGAGGAGAAAAGGGTTTCCCGTGCAGGCTGAAATCATCATTTCCGGATTCGGTGGGCAAGGAGTGCTGTTTGCTGGTCAGCTCTTAGCCTATTGCGCGTTGGACAGCCAAATGGAGGTAACATGGTTTCCATCGTATGGGCCAGAAATGCGAGGCGGAACTGCTCATTGCACCGTAATCGTTGCTGATGAGGAGATCGGGTCTCCAATTATCCGAAACCCGACTGCTGCCATCGTGATGAATCTGCCATCGCTGGACAAATATGAACCGCTGGTTGCACCCGAAGGTGTACTCATCGTCAATAGCTCACTGGTGGATCGATCGGCGCAACGCCATGACATCTCAATCGTTGAGGTATCCGCAAACAAGATAGCGGAAGAGATCGGTAGCCTGCGGTTGGCTAACGTGGTTATGTTGGGCGCACTGCTTCATCGATTACCAATTTTCACGTTTGATCAGCTCTCGATAGCTCTAGACTTGCATATTCCTGAGAAGCACCGTGAGTTGCTTGATGCAAATCTGAAGGCATTGGAGCAGGGGTACCAAATTGGTGAGGGGAGCGCTGTCCCAGTCTGAACGAAAACCAACTCGAGAACTACTAATAAACCCTTGCGTAGGTTGGTGGACCTTGGTCCTCAGAAACCTTCGCAAGAGTTAAGTCTTGTGGAGTGTAGAAAAATTATGCCCCAGTTGGGGCCGTGCTTGTCTGAAGGAGGGAGCTCCTTTTTGCACTCCGGACAGGCTTTGACCTCAGAAGGAGAATCTGTATGGAAGGTCAGGAAGAACTCCAGGTCGATCTAAGCACCGAAAACCTGCTTGAGATGTACTGGTTGATGGTGCTCTCTCGCCGGCTTGACGAGCGGACCTGGATACTCCATCGACAGGGAAAGATCGCTTTCCACATCTCTGCGATTGGCCATGAGGCGGCGCAGGTAGGTGCGGTCATGGCTCTGCGCAGAGGGGAAGATTGGATTGCGCCCTACTATCGCGACCTGGCCATGATGATCACCCTCGGTTTCACGCCAAAAGAATTTATGCTGGGAGTGATGGGAAAGAAAGGAGAACCTAATTCGGGCGGCCGGCAGATGCCCAGCCACTGGAGCCTGAAGCGCATGAATGTCATCAGCCACTCCTCACCAGTCGGCACGCAGGCTTCCCATGCGGCTGGAATTGGATTTGCCATCAAGATGAGGGGCGATGACACCGTGGTGCTCACCTCCATTGGCGAGGGATCCACCTCGCAGGGCGAATGGTACGAGGCGGTCAATTGGGCTGCTATCCACCAATTGCCGGTCATCTTTATGGTGGAGAACAACCGCTATGCAATTTCAGTCCGTCAGGAAAAGCAGATGGCGGTCGATAAAGTGGCCGACAAGGCACTTGGGCTGGGGCTGCCCGGCGTGACCGTCGACGGCCTGGACGCAATGGCGGTACACGGAGCAATGTCGGAGGCTGCTGAAAGAGCGCGCTCAGGCGGTGGCCCAACCATCGTCGAAACCATGGTCAATCGGATGACCCCACACTCCTCGGACGACGACGATCGATCCTACCGACCGCGAGAGGAACTGGAAGCGCAAAAGGCTCAAGATCCGGTGCACTTGCAACGAGACAAATTGCTTGCCGCTGGAATTCTCACTGAAGAAGCCGAGATCGAATTACAGGAGCGAGCCAAGCGAAAGGTGGAGCAAGCAGTAGAGTTTGCGACTGAAGCTCCTTACCCGGATATTTCCGAAGCCAGCTATCCAGTGTACGCGGAGGATCGCGTCGATGACTGAGATGACGCTGATTGACGGCCTGCGGCAGGGGATGGATGAGGAGCTCGAGCGCGATGAGCGGGTCTTCATTGTGGGCGAAGATGTCGGGCCGCGGGGGGGCGTCTTCCGAGCCACACAGGGCCTCTATGACAAGTATGGCGAGGATCGCGTTGTAGATTCGCCCCTGGCAGAGCTCTCGATCGTCGGAATCGGAATTGGGGCCGCGCTGTATGGAATGCGCCCGGTATGCGAAATCCAGTTTGCGGATTTCATCTATCCAGCCTTCAATCAAATTGTGAGTGAGGCGGCGCGGATGTGCTACCGATCCAATGGAGATTGGACGGTTCCCATGGTGATCCGCGCACCCTACGGAGGCGGAATTGGCGGCGGGCTCTACCATTCACAGTCAATTGAGGCGTTCTTTGCTCATGTACCTGGCTTGAAAGTTGTCGTTCCTTCAACGCCGTACCATGCAAAAGGATTGTTCAAATCCGCCGTCCGGGACCCAAACCCAGTAATTTACCTGGAGCCGAAGAAGGGCTACCGGCTGATTCGTGGAGAAGTGCCGGATGATGAGGAAGTGTTGGTTCCTATTGGACCCGCCCGCATTTCCCGCGAGGGCGATGATCTGACCGTCTTCGCCTACGGGATGATGCATCATTACACTCTGGAAGCAGCTGAGAGGGTGGCCCAAGAGGGGATCGATGCCGAGGTGGTCGACCTGATGACGCTTAAGCCGGTTGACCGAGATACCATTCTGGCATCCGTGACTAAGACCGGGAAGGCGCTGATCGTTCACGAAGACAATTTGACGGTCGGATACGGGGCGGAAATCGCGGCCATTTTGGTCGAGGAGGCCTTTGCATATCTGGATGCCCCGGTGCGTCGACTCACCGGGCCGGACATCCCCGCGATGCCATACAGCCATCCGCTGCAGGACTGGTTCATGCCCGATACGGATAGAATCGCAGATGCAATTCGGGAGCTGGCGGCATATTAGATTCCGCGGAGGCTCACGGAGCGTCGTATCCAACAGGCTGCGCACGTCGGACCGGGGGCTCCAAAGCCCGCAAAGATTGGAAGACTCGAGCACAGATCTGTGCTAAACGGAGAGAAGAATGACAACTGAGGTCATCATGCCCCAGCTTGGCGAGTCGGTAGTCGAGGGAACTGTTACTAAGTGGCTCATAGGTGAGGCAGATTCCGTTGAGGAGTTCGAGCCGCTGGTCGAGATCAACACCGACAAGGTAGACGCCGAGGTTCCGTCGCCTGCAACCGGTACGATCCTCAAGCTACTGGTGGCCGAGGGTGAAACCGTGAAAGCCGGCACACTTCTGGCCGTGATCGGTGAGCCGGGTGAAGAGGTCCCTGATGTGCCAAAGGCGCTCCCAGAAAATGGCGCCTCGGGTGTCCCGCCGGAAACAAGCGTAAAAGAGAAGGCCGCGACTCCAACCGAAGGCAAGCGAAAGGCCGCGCCTGAACCTAAAAGCACCGCTAAAGCGAAAGCGAGCCGTGAAAAGCTCGGGTTTATTTCTCCGGTCGTTGCCCGGATTGCGGCGGAGCACGACGTCGATCTTGGCCAGGTATCCGGGACCGGGAGCGCGGGGCGGATCACGAAGAAAGATGTCCTGGCCTATGTCGAAAGCGGCCAGCCTGTGGCGCCTTGGGAAGAGCCCGCCTCTGGCGAGCTTTTCAGGCCGACCGAGGAAGTATTCGGGTTGAAGAAGCCGGCGCCCGAGACAGCGCCCGCTGCAGGGACCATCCAGCCTCTAAATGCAGTGCGTACCCGAATTGCGGAGCACATGGTTCGCTCGAAACATGCAAGCCCGCACGTGACGACGCTCATGGAAGCCGATATGGGAAGAGTGATTGCCCATCGGAAAGCCCATAAGGAATCGTTCCAGCGCGAGGGCGCTAACCTGACCTTCACCGCTTATTTCGTGGCCGCGACAGTCGAGGCATTGAAGGAATTTCCTATCGTCAATTCCTCATGGAGCGATGAGGGGATCGTTTTGCACAAGTCGGCCAACGTCGGGGTCGCAGTCTCACTAGGGCATGAAGGATTGATCGTACCGGTGGTCAAGAATGCCGAGCAAATGTCGCTGCTGGCGATCGCGAAGGCAGTCAACGACCTGGGCGAACGCGCCCGAAGCCACAAGCTGGTCCCGGATGAAGTTCAAGGTGGGACGTTTACAATCACCAATCATGGCGTAAGCGGCTCGCTTTTGGCGACGCCTATCATCAATCAGCCCCAGTGTGCCATTCTGGGGGTGGGTGTCCTTCAGAAACGCCCGGTGGTCATTGAGGGGATGTCGCCCAGCGGCGAGCCAGAGGATTCGTTGGCCATTCGGCCGATGGTGTATCTCACGCTGACCTTCGACCATCGCATAATCGACGGCGCCATCGGGGACCATTTTCTGGGTGTTGTTGTGCAGCGCCTGCAGTCCTGGGCCTGAGTACGAACCGCACTATTCCCGGATTTGCCGACTGCTATGATACGTATGGGAGCGTCACGCGCCCATTTGGAGGGTTGTTGAATGCCTGACTACGACGTCGTTGTAATTGGAGCCGGACCGGGTGGGTACGTCTGTGCCATCCGAGCGGCGCAGCTGGGGCTGAAGACGGCCATCGTAGATCGCGAATGGCTCGGGGGAGTGTGCCTCAATGTTGGATGCATCCCCTCGAAATCGCTGCTGAAAAATGCCGAGTTGGCCCATATCCTCAGGGAGCGGGGCGATGAATTCGGAATTTCAGTGGAGGGCCTCGAGCTAGATTACGGAAAGGCGGTAGAACGCAGCCGAGAGGTCTCGGATCGTCTGGTGAAGGGAGTCGGGTTCTTAATGAAGAAGAACCAGATCGACGTTCACATGGGCGAGGCAGTGCTCCGCTCGGCGAGTTCGATATCTGTAACGAACTCCGAGGGGGAAGAGACCGAGCTCGAGGCCAAGAACATCGTTGTTGCCACGGGCGCCAGCCCGGCCTCCATCCCCGGATTAGAGGTCGATGGTCTACGAGTGCTGAGCTATCGAGAGGCCATCCTCCAGACCGAGGCTCCAAAGTCGGTGCTGATCGTGGGCTCCGGTGCGGTGGGGCTTGAGTTTGCCACCGTCTGGAATAGCTACGGGGTTGAGGTCACGATTGTGGAAATGCTTCCGCGGATCGCACCGCTGGAGGACGAAGACGTTAGCAAAGAACTTGCGAAAGAGTTCCGCAAGCGCGGAATCAAGATCAAGGTCGGCACGAAGGTAGAAGGCCTCGAAGTCCTGAAAACCAAAGTGAAGGCGAAGGTCTCAAGCGAATCTGGCGAGGAAGTGTTGGAGGCGGAGCAAGCCCTGGTGGCGATCGGTTTTCGACCCAACACGGCCGGGCTTGGGCTAGAGGACCTTGGAATAAAGATCAACGAAGCTGGGATGATCGATATCGACGAAAAAATGGCTACCAGTGTGCCGGGAATCTGGGCCATCGGTGACGTGACAGGAAAGCTGCAACTTGCCCATGTTGCGACGGCGATGGGCATCGTGTGCTCAGAAAACATCGCGGGGGTCGATACAATCGAACTCGATTACGAGATGATGCCTAGAGCCACGTACTCCCATCCGCAAATTGCTTCTTTCGGAATGACCGAAGCCCAGGCTGAGCAGCGCGGCTACGAAGTTCATGTCGGCCGGTTCCCTTTTCTAGCAAACGGAAAGTCACTGGGAATGGGGGAGACCGCGGGCTGGATCAAGCTGATCTCCGATGCCCGATACGGCGAGATTTTAGGAGCCCACATGATCGGACCGGAGGTCACCGAGCTGCTGCCAGAACTGACGCTGGCCCAAAATATGGAGCTGACTCTGGCTGAAATTGCTCGCAACGTCCACGCGCACCCTACGCTCAGCGAAGTTATCATGGAGGCTGCGCATGTCGCAGAAGGGCAAGCAATTCATATTTAGTAGTCTTGAAGCCATCTCCGAAGATTCGGAGCTGGATACTGCGGTGAGAAGTTAAGGAGAATTTTGATGAGCGATCCCCAAATCTACAGCGGGTTGGAAGGCGTCTATGTCACCACGACTCGCTTAAGCAAGGTCAACGGCACGGAAGGTGTGCTTACCATCGCCGGATTTCCATTGGAAGAGCTGGCCCCAAACGCTACCTTTGAGGAAGTGCTGTATTTGATGTGGTTCGACCGGCTGCCTTCTGCTGCCGAGCTGGATGAACTCCGCGCCGAGCTAGCCAGCATGCGCGCGATTCCTGAGCCGACCGTCGATTTACTAAGAGCCGCTGCAGAGAAGAAGCTCCCGACCATGGATGCGCTGCGCATGGGAGTCGATTCGCTGACATTGACTGACGCGGATCCATCCGATGTCTCGCCCGAAGCCGATATGCAACGCGTGAAATCGGTCACGGCGCGTATCCCGACCGTGATTGCCACCTATTGGAGATTGCGGAACGGTGAGGATCCCGTGATGCCCAAGACGGACGACCGGCATGCGACGAATTACCTCTACATGCTCCAGGGTGAGGAAGCCCACCCTGATGCGGTGCGCGCACTTGAAACCTATATCAATTCGGTGGTCGATCACGGGATGAACAACTCGACCTTCACCTCGCGGACGATCATCAGCACCCGTTCGGACATCGTGTCGGCAGTGGTTGGGGCGATTGGCTCGCTCAAGGGGCCGCTACATGGTGGAGCTCCCGGCCCGGCGCTCGATATGGTTTTTGAGATCCGCGAACGAGCGGAGGCCTCGGGCAAGAGCATCAGTGAGGAGGCCGATCTGTGGGCGCGCGAGGTCGTTAGCGGCGGCGGTCGGATTATGGGATTTGGCCATCGCGTTTACAAGGTCCGAGATCCCCGCGCAGACGTGTTGGGATCAGCCGCAGTGATGCTGTTCGAGGGATCCGGCGACACCGCACTGTATGACGATGCAACTACATCTGAAGACGCGGTGCTGGAGGTGTTGGCGGAATTGAAGCCGGATCGCAGCATCAAAACCAATGTCGAGTTTTATACGGCGCTTGTGTTGCATGGCGTGGGCATGGAGACCGACTTATTTTCGCCCACCTTTGCCGTTGGGCGAGTAGGCGGTTGGACAGCACACATCCTGGAGCAGATTGCAGAAGCACGCTTGATGCGGCCAAGAGCGGCATATGGCGGCGTGCTGGATCGAATGTGGGTCCCGCTGGAGGAGAGGGGAAATGGCGGCGGTTGAGCAAGTCAAACGAGCCAAAGAGCTTTCGAAGCACAGCATACTTTCAAAGCCCAACGTCGTAGGCGTAGGCTACGGCTACAAAGATAAGGCTGGCCAGCGCACTGATGAGCTGTGCGTGGTTGCCATGGTGAGAGTCAAACTTCCAAAATCGTCGCTCAAGCCCGACGAGTTGGTACCTGCGACGTTCGATGGGGTATCGACGGATGTAATTCAGGTCGGGGATATTCGGGCACTTCAGGCGCGAACCGATCGCTGGCGACCCGCTCCTGGAGGGGTGAGTATCGGCCACTATCAGATCACTGCCGGTACCCTGGGAACCGTGGTGCGGGACGCGGCAACCGGACAGCGGCTGATTCTGTCCAACAATCACGTGCTGGCAAATAGTAACGAGGCTCAGATCGGAGATACCGTTGTTCAGCCCGGTTCGATCGATGGAGGGCATGCGGTATCCGACAAGATCGCGGAATTGGAACGGTTTGTCCCTATTGAGTTCACAAGTGAGCCATCCGATTGCGGGATCGCAAATTCGGTTGCGAATGCGGCCAATTTCGTAGCACGTCTTCTATCCTCGCGATCGAAGCTGGTACCGGTTCGAGAAGACCCGTCAGCGGTCAATCAGGTGGACGCAGCGGTGGCGCGCCCGGTGGACGACGGCGATGTCTTGAACGAGATTTTAGATATCGGCGAGATCAGTGGGACAGTCGAAGCGACGCTCGGAATGGGGGTCAGGAAGTCTGGAAGGACTACTGCTTTTACGACCGGCACGATCACCGTACTCGAAGCAACCATCGATGTGACCTACGGCGAAGGCCGCAAGGCTCGCTTTGAAGGTCAGATTGTCAGCACCCCGATGTCCCAGGGCGGTGATTCCGGATCATTGCTGGTGGCCGGTGACTCGCTCCAAGCTGTTGGTCTGCTCTACGCGGGCTCGAACCAGGCCACGATCTTCAATTCCATTGGGGATGTGCTCGCCGCGCTAAGCATCGAGATATGAGCTCCGATCCTGCGCTTGAGCGCGCTCGCGAAATCTCACGCACTCATTCAAATGCGCTGTTAGCCAAACCCAACGTGGTCGGGGTAGGCCTTGGCTATCTGGAAGGCTCACCAACCGAACTGACGCTGGTGGTTATGGTCGATCAGAAAGTGCCGCTGAGCGCGCTGGCCGAAGATGAGATTCTGCCAAGCGAGATTGACGGGCTGAAGGTCCAGGTGCGAGTGGTGGGGGAAGTGAGCGCCCAGGATGGCGCAGAAGACACCGCAGAAGGTACCGCAGAAGACGCGGGAAACTAGCTAAAAGCCAAAGGATGACGAGATGAAACCTGTTGAAGAACAGACAGTCAAAGCGCTTTCGTGGCAAATGATCTACGGCAACTATCGCTCCAAGCTGGGGGCTGAGGGCTGGGAGCAGCTGGAGCAATCGGTCGGGGCGCCGAATTTCAAGAAAATGGACTCCGACGAAGATACCCCCATGGGTCCGTTCAACGAAGCAGTGCTCTATATCGATCGAGAACTTGGTGATGGCGATGGTTCGATGGTCGAAGAGATCACCGTGGCATCGGTCGACCGCTGGGCGAGCATCTTTCGCAATTTGGTGAAGCAGCTTCAGGGCCGACCGCAGAAGATGATGGAGATATTCTGTACCGAAGTGCACCCGTACTTCTTAAATGATTTCGGCGCCAGCGAGATCGTGGAATCAGATCCGGATCACTTCGTATTGAAGCTGGATAATGGCTTGCTGGAGGGTTTCAAGATCGGCTTGATCGATGGCTTCGTCGATATCGTCGGCGCGGACGCAGTGATCGAGCGAAGGAATGGCGATTATCACGTGAGTTGGACAGTCCGCGAAGAAACGCCAGAGCCTTCCCGTTGGGCGCTATTTGTGAACGCCACTCGGCTCCCATTTCTGACCGCAACGTTGGTCCCGGTTCTGCTGGGAACCATGATCGCCTGGGATGAAGGCAGTTTCAATTTTGGCCTGTTTGTATTGGCGTTGCTCGGCGCATCGTTCTTCCACCTCGGTACCAATGTGATGAACGACTATTTCGATCACACGAGTGGGGTGGACGAAGCGAATCTAACGCCTACTCCATTCGCTGGTGGATCGAGATTGGTGCAGCGCGGCCTGGTCGAACCGAAGAGTCTTCGCAACCTCGCCTGGGGTTTCTACGCAGCAGGGATCGTGGTTGGAGTCATCCTGTTGGCGCTGACCGGCCCAGAGCTGCTGGTGTTTGGTCTGATTGGCTTTCTGCTGGGCTTCCTGTACACCGCGCCGCCCATTCGGCTGGTTCATCATGGGGTGGGGGAAATCGCAGTGGGTTTGGGATTTGGCCCGGTCATGGTGCTGGGCGCTTACTGGGTGCAGACCCAGCAGCTGAGCGCTGGGGCCGTGTACGCCTCGATACCGGTGGGGATCTTAATTGCAGCTATTTTGTATATCAACCAGATCCCGGATCGTATGTGGGATGAAAAGGCCGGCAAGCGTACGCTCATCACCCGCATTTCGCCGGACACAGCAGTAACCGGCTACGCGGTCTTGATAGTGGCTGCCTACCTATCGATCGTTGTGGGGGTGGCGCTGGGGATCACTCCTCTGGCAACCCTGATTGCACTGCTCACCATCCCGATGGCATGGAGCGCATTCAAGACCCTGCGTCGACATCATGGATTCCCGTATCGGCTGATCCCGGCTAATGCCTACACCGTCTTTCTACACTTCTTCACGGGACTGCTGCTGGCGGGTGGGTACCTAATTTCCGGTTTGTTCTAAGCCCGAAGGGTTGCAAAAAGCAGACGGAGCGGCCATTAGCCGCTCCGTTTTGATTTTCTTAGATCGAGTTCAGTCGATGTTCTGACCCGGGACTGGATCCTTGCCGGATGAGCGCGGATCCAGGTAGTGTTTTTCGGTGAGCCCTTTCTTGCGCATCGCCATGCCGGTGATCGCTTCCTGGATGATCCGCAGTCCGTTAAGCGCGGTTGTGTAGCCAGGATCCCAGCCCGGAGCTACCTCCACCAGCTCCATGCCCACCACCGGCGTTTCGGCGCACAGCCTCCGTACAAGTGGGAATGCCTCGCGGGTCGTCAAGCCGCCCGGCTCCGGGGTTCCTGTTCCCGGCGCAAACGCCGGATCGAGCGAATCGATATCGAATGAGAGGAAGATGTACTCTGGCCCGTCGAGCGCCTCGTTGATGGCACGTTCCATCACAGGATCAAATCCATCCGCCTCTACTTCGGCCATGTAATGCGATTTGATCTCGTGCTCTCGCATCCACATCATGTCGTCATCATGTGGGACGTAGCCGCGCAAGCCGACCTGGACAAAGTTCTTTCCCTCGACGAACCCATCTTCAATCAAACGGCGTACAGGGGTCCCATGGGTGATGTGATGCCCAAAGTGGTTGTCGCCGGCATCATAATGCGCGTCAAAGTGAATGATGCCGATCTTGCCTTTGCCATAAACGTCGGCTAAGGCCATACCATCTGGGCGCATCAATGAATGGTCGCCGCCCAATGTGATTGGGTATGCGCCAGTCTCGACAATCTCGCGCACACGCATACGGATCTCTTCATGCGAGACCTCGGCGTCAAACGGATCGATGCCTGCGTCTCCATAGTCGGCGCATTTGAGCACCTCCCAGGGCTTGACCATTACATGCGTATGCGTCATCACGTGCTTGGCGAGTGGCCCACCTGGTATGTAGCGGTCGGCGGTGCGAAGTGCCCGAGGACCGAATGCGGTGCCCCGCTGCCCAGTTGCAAGATCGAGCGGAGCACCGATAACAGCCACATCCACGTCCCCAGCATCCAGATCCTCTTGATTTAGCGCAACCGGCCAATTCATGAAGGATGCGATGCCGGCGCCGGCCGTGCTGTTTACTTGATAGCGATTGAGATCAATCGGGCCGGGCTCGCGCTTCGGATCTTCCGACTTATCGCGTTCTTGTTTCCAGACGTCGCCTTCAATGCCTGCCAAAAAATGCCTCCTTGAAATGCCTTTTCATGATCCCTCAGTTCGTGTCGAATCCGAAGTTGTCGATCGCGAATGAGTATCCTAATTCAGGTTCAAGCAATGTTCAGGGTCGATCCGTGTGTTTGATTGACGTTTGGTCCAGAGGCGCAAGTCTTACGCGTCAGCCACCCGCTCCAGAACCCAGAACTGAGAGAGCCCGAAGGCGCGCAACGGAGTGTGCTCGAGAGCTTGAAGCGCGGAGCGTAAAGAACGGCCCAAAAGGGGCCAGCGCGCAATGAGGTTGTCATATGCGCCGAATATCACGGTTCGGCGGATAACGCGAACTGGCAAGCCCTCAAATAGTCGCTCGAGGTCACGACCGGAATACACGCGCACATGCGGCGCGAGTCGATCGCGGATTGCCCTGGGGAGGTAGCTCACGAAGGGGATGTTCCCGTACCGATACTCGCCACGCCAGAAGATCCCGTGCGTCTCAAAAGGGTAGCCGCGATTGGGAACGAACAACACAAGCCGGCCGCCGGGAGCTTCACCGTCGGGTGGACGGAGGGCGCGCACCATTTCCGCGACCGCCGCTCGATCGTCGTCCACATGCTCGACCACTTCATGCGAGAGCATCAGGTCGAACGAATCGTCCGGAAATGGGAGCTGTTCACCGCGGCCGGACAGGATCTCAAGCGGTCGTCCGCTTGCCTCAGCCGCGCGATCGAAATCGAACTCAAGCCCAATCGCCCGCTCAGCATTCGGAGCTAATCGCTCCAAATACCTACCGATGCCGCAGCCATTGTCAAGCACCCAGCCGCGCTCACGCCCGGAGGCGGCCTGAAGGATCATCTGCAGCCGGCGCTCCTGACCTGCCCTCCACACAAAGGAGGGCTGACCGAGCGCAGCAGCCTTATCAAAGTTATTCATGTTCAACTGTGGATTGTAAGACTATGGAGCCCAGGGTGGGCCGGTCCAACCATTGAGCCAGTAGAAAAGCACGGCCAGCCCTTCCCGAATCGCAGCATGGCTGGCGCGTAAGGCGCTGGGGTGCGGGAGAATGGTGCCTCGTTCCACCACATGACCTTCCGAGTGTTGGTTGGATGGAGACGGCACCGGGTCAAGACCTTGAGCCCGCAAGGTGGCCAATGACCGTCGCATATGAATCGGAGACGTGACGAGGATGAACTCATCGAAATCGTTTGCTTCTAACAATTTGTTGAGCTGCTCTGCCTGCTGTCGAGTATCACCCGCGATCGACTCGAGGAATATGTGTTCCAATTCAACACCTAGATCCACCAGTTCCTGCTGCATGGGAACGCTCTCTGGCGTTAGCGCGTCGACCAATTCGTCTGTTCCGCCGGATACGACTACCGCCGGATGATCCAGCAGCTCATACAGCCGCGCTCCCTCAAGTACACGCAAGGCAGTCGCATCGCTGAGCTCATTGATCTCGTTGCCGCCTGCACGGTACGTTGCGCTCCCACCTCCCAGCACAACAATCGCATCGGCTCCCTTGGCGGCCTCGACCGCCCGAACCGGTTCCGACCGATCACGCAAAATGCGTTCGAAGGTCCTGGCGGTCAGCGGCAGACTGAGTAAAAAATATAAAACCGCTAAGAATGCCAGCAGGCTGGTGCCCCACACGCGCGTTTCGCGATGCGCAAAGAGCAGCACCACTCCCAGGATGAATGCAATTAGCAGGAACTCGAATGAGCCGGGGATCAAATAGGCCTTGAAGATTTCGAAGATGGCATCCATGAGGATTAGGTGATCCCAGCCTTAGCCGAGCGGAATCGTCAACCTTGGGATGTACGGCGCGACGTGATCTTCGGGCGATCCGACATAGATGCGGATCGAGTCGACCGTGAAAGTGAAAGAAGGAGGGTCGGGCAATGAGATTGTTGAGGGATCCTTCGCCCTTCCGAGCGTAAGATGCGGATGGAAATCATCGCGCGCGTAGTCCGGGTATGCCTCCGATAATGATGTGTAAAGCGCGATCAAGGGTTCGGGATCGGTGGGTTCGAGAAACACAATGTCTTCAAACTGCCCGTATCGTTCAAGGGTCACTTCAAATGCGGAGTGCTTGGCGCAAATTGGTTTGAGCACCTCCTCCGCCGCATCCGATTGATCGGCGGGCACAAATGGGTAGAAAAATGTGAAGTGGGCCGGCACCTTAGCAAATGAGTCGGGATCGTATTCCTCGCGAATCGGATAGGCAAAGGCCTGTACTGGCCTGGGAGGAGTGATGAGCAGCGCGCTCTCGAGTTCCACAGCGGGCAAAGTCTAGCATGTTTCCTATAGAGGCCGTGGGTGGTAGGTGAGAGCTATAATCCTTTGCTATGAAATGCTGTCAATGCGAAGGAATCGAGTTGGAATTCAACGCCGAAGGCGCTGAAGGCGAGATCGATGAGTATCGGACGGAGGGTCCTACCGAGACAACTCAGTTCTTGATCGATGCGCTCACTGATCAAGGAGTGGAAGATCTCACGCTGCTGGATATCGGCGGCGGAGTTGGGGCGATCCAACATGCAATGTTGAGCGCCGGCGCGAGCGCCGCGACTGCGGTTGAGGCCTCCACTGCATTTGCCGAAGCCGCCGAGGACCAGGCGCAGGAGCTGGGATGGAGCGAACAAGTTGACGTCAAGCACGGTGACTTTGTCGAGCTAGCGGACACGCTTCCGCCGCATGGCATCGTCACCCTCGATCGCGTGATCTGCTGCTACCACGACATGAAGTCGTTGGTGCGCTTATCCGCCGCTCGTGCGAGCAAACTGTATGGGGTCGTTTATCCGCGGGATGTGTGGTGGAACAAGATCGGCTTCCGCTTATTAAACCTATTCTTCTGGTTCAGCCGCAGCCCATTTCGGGCCTTCGTGCACCCTGATGCTGGAATACACAGCATTCTAGCCTCGATTGGCATGACGAAGGTCTTCTATCGGAAAACAACCTTCTGGCAAGTCGCAGTCTACGCGCGCGTAGAAGATTAGTGGATAGGCTAGGCTGAGGCAGATACTTCGTGAATGCCGGTCGCCCCATCAGGACGCACCGGATTTGACTCGGCAACCTGCAAGACACCCAGGCCATCGTAGGCGCGTACCTTGAAGAGGTGCCTGCCAGTCTCACGTGGCCAATCGTATAGCCACTGCACCCAGGTGAGATGGCTCAACGGCGGGGCGCGTAGCTCGGCTTCCAACCACGGCTCGTCATCCACCTGAAGCTCGACTTTGCTGATCCCGCTCGCGCCAGCGAACGCTATGCCGCCCACCGGGACAGTTCCCATTTCCTCATCCGCAGCGTCTGCGGCCACGTTGTCGATGACGGAGGTGGTTCGTACAAAGGCTTCCGGGCTCCAGCCGCGCTCGACCCAGTAACCGCGGCCTTCCTGATCCAACACTTCCATGTTCACAATCCATTTAGGCTGTTTCATGCCGTAACGATGCGGGATGATGATGCGCAGTGGGTAGCCATTTTCGTGCGGTAGAGGCGCACCGTTCATCTCGTAGGCGAACATCGTCCGATCGTCAATCAGGTCCGACATTGCGACGCTCTCGTAAAATCCGTCCGCGGCCTCGATGAATAATTCCTCCGCGGTTGCCTTCATCCCAGCCATTGCAAGCACATCCCGGACCCGCACTCCCGTCCAACGGGTGGTACCGATTAAATCTCCCCCGATCCGGTTCGAGATGCACGAAAGCGTGTGATGATAGCTGATCGTCGGCATCGCACGTACTTCGTCCAACGTCAGGCTCAGCGGTCGATCCACAAGGCCCTTCAGCTCCAATCGCCAGGTCTCAGGAACTAGCTGAGGCTTACGGGTGTTGATATCGATGCGGTAGAAGTCCTCATTTGGAGTGATCTCGAGCCGCGTTCCGGGAGCCGGATTGACGCGTGCAGCCAACTCCTCCGGAGAAGGAGAATCTGCCAGAGTCGAGTCTGCCATCTTGCCGGGGTCCAAGATCTCGACCTGGACTGACGCGGGTTGGGGTTTCTTACTAAGCAGAGACGCAACACCCCAGGAGCCAACGGAGATCGTAACGACGCTGCCGCCCAGCAGACCAACAAACTGACGGCGTGACATTTCGGAGCTTGGATCGCCTGCTAGGGCCGGCCCAGCTTGGCGAATCGCCCAGCCCAGGCTCCACCCCCACGGTACATATAGGAGCGCAAAGAACAGGCCGATCCACAATACGTGAATTTGAGCAAACCCAATTGCGATCGAAATCAACCAAAAGGCGCCGGCCAGTGCCGCACCGGCTCGAGCTCCATAACCGGTTAGCTCGGAAGGAACATCCCTCGCCAGCCAGCGGACCGCAAGACCGAAAGCCGCGCCTACAGCCACAAACATTAATAAGGCCATGGTCTGTTCTGCGGCCTTCGCTACCTGTGAGGTTGGCCCGATGTTCAGAGTGGAGATCAAGGAAACAAGTGCATCGATACCGATAGTGATTGCATCACCAGGCAGAATGCGAGCCAGCCCGTCAAAGAGGTCATACGCAGTGAGAGGTAAGCCGGCAATGGTCTCGGCCATGTAGCCCAGTGCCAGGACCGGGATGCTGGTCAAAGCGCCGAGCCCGGCGGCTTTCACATACGAAGTCTGGGTCCGACTTATCTCAGCTTCCGGAATGTTTTCCGTGGTAATTTCGCCTCTATCATCAATCCCTTGCTCAGGTTCTTGTTCGCTCATGCCTGTCTCCCTGTTTCCTCAGAATAGTGCTACGGGTGATCCTAATGAGCAAGCCTTAAGAGTCCATTATGGCTGAAAGCCACTTGTTATAATCGCCACCTTGTGACGAGCAGCCGGCGCTTCAGATCGGTGCTATGGTTTGGAGGCGGGGTGCTGGCGGCCGCGGCTCTCTTGCTGGTCGTCTACCAAATTCCACCCGTCAAGTTTCGACTTGAATGGCGCCTTGATGCCTTCTCAGGGATCGTTCGAGGCTGGATCCGACCCGACCAGACCCTGCCGACCCCGGTGGGCGTTTCCGGTCCATCGTTTCAACCGCTCGTTTTGCCGACCAGCAGCGTGAGCTCTTCCGAGCCCGTCAGCCCCGAAACCACTCCCATAGCATCTCCCACCGCACTCCCTGCCGCAGCGTCTTTGCCGGCGCCGACCTGGGAGAAGCAGGATTGGAACAACTGCGGCCCAGCCACGCTCGCACTGAACTTGAGGTACCACGGCTGGGAAGGCGATCAATTCGATATCGCTGAACTGCTCAAGCCAGATCGAGGAGACAAGAACGTCAACATCGAAGAACTAGCTTTTTACGTCCGCACGCAAGCCGGCTGGCTGAACGCCGACTTTCGGGTGGGGGGAACCATCGAGCAGCTCAAGAGCTTCGTCGCGGCCGGGTTCCCGGTGATTGTAGAAAAAGGGTTTGTTTTGGATGAGAGTGACGGCGGCGGCGGATGGGCCGGGCACTACTTGCTGCTCACAGGATACGATGATGCGCAGCAATCCTTTACTGTCCAGGACACGAACCCCGGGACGGGCGGACCAGATCGAAGCATCACCTATCAAGAGTTAGACCAGGGCTGGCGCGAGTTCAACCGGGTCTACATGTACATTTATCTGCCGCAAGACGAAGCCCGGATTCAGTCTATTCTTGGACAGCATGCAGATCCCGACACCAATCGATCATCCGCATTAGCCGCGGCACAAAGTGAGATTGAAAGTAATCCGCAAGATCCATACGCCTGGTTCAATCTGGGAAGCAACCTGGTGTATTTCGAGCGATATGGGGAAGCATCGCAAGCCTTCGATAACGCTTTGTCGCTCGGACTCCCGTGGCGCTTTACACGGTACCAATTTGGTCCATATATCGCCTACTTTAATCAGGGTAGATTTCAAGACGTCATCGACCTGGCTGAAGCCACATTATTCCGAACCTACAAAGCCGAGGAATCTTTGCTCTGGCGCGGCTGGGCCAATTTCCGACTTGGGGATCTCAATAGCGCGGTTGTGGATTGGCGCGAAGCGCTTGAATACAACCCAAATTACCAGGACGCGAAATACGCGCTGGACTACGTGGGATCCGCTCCTTGACCTGGGCAGTTAGGTGGCCACGTGCGGTATGATTGACCCCCCCACGAAAAGGACCAAGGTGCACGAATGCTGATTAGCGACAAGATGAACCAGGCAATGAACGACCAAATCGGAAGCGAGCTTAGCGCTTCCAACCAGTACCTGCAGCTCGCCTCATACTTCGATGGCGAAGACCTTCCTGTCTTGGCGGCCTTCTTCTTCCGCCAATCGGACGAGGAACGAGATCACGCAATGAAATTTGTTCACTACATCCTCGACACAGGAGGGAAGATTAAAATTCCTGCAATAGGGGCAACTTCGCAGGACGTTAACTCTGCGGAACAGGCGGTCCAGATGGCGCTCGACTGGGAGAAGACGGTAACAGAGCAGATCAATGCTCTGCAGGCATTAGCGTCAGAGGAAGGCGACTTCGCATCTCAGGGTTTTCTTGACTGGTTTTCCACCGAACAGATCGAGGAAGTCTCGACCATGGATGAGCTTTTACATACGGTACAGCGGGCAGGAGACCAGCTGCTGCTAGTCGAAGACTTTATCTCGCGCAGCGGTAGCCCCCACGCATAAAACTAACTGCCTTCGCATTTCCAACGCTCCCGCCCACATGGACTTGTGGGCGGGTTTTTTTCTTTAGTTGCGAAGTAAGAAAGATTTAAGCTTTACGGGTGACACTTGGACCGATGATCCCCACCAATCCGAAGATCTTATTGAGCTTTCCCCTGCTAGTTATTTTGGCTGCCTGTGCAGGTACGCCTCAACCCCAGGTACCAACTCCCACACCTGCCGCCGAACGCGAACCTGCTACAGAACAGCCTACTTTGGAGCGCAGCGGTGAAGAGCTACCTGACGACCTGGCCACGCGCTATATGTACGATCTCTCCAGCCGCGATCGAGAATTGGGTGCGGCGGCACTGGAAGCGGTGTTGGATGCGCAGGACGAACGCTTCATCTCGGTGCTGATTGAGGTCATGCGGGGAACCGAAGTCGGGATATTTTTGGGCATTGACTACGATACAACCGTCTCGGCCCTAGAAAACCTGAGCGGCGAATCCTTCGGCGCAAACTGGCCGGCGTGGGTCGAATGGTATGGAGCGACCGACCTAACGCCTCCACCGGGTTTTATCGGATGGAAAGGTGACGTTCTCAGCTTCATCGACCCTGGTTTCGCCGATTTCCTGCAAGATGATGCACCTTCGAAAATCCGGGCGGAGGAGATCCAGTGGGGAGGGGTTTCCATTGATGGGATCCCGGCTCTGGATAATGCGCCCATGGTTCCGGCAGATCAGGCCGACTATCTGCTGTCGGGAGAGCCTGTGTTTGGAGTGGCCATCAACGGGGATGGTCGCGCATATCCGCTCCGGATTATGGATTGGCATGAGATGGCTAACGATGTCGTGGGGGGAGTGCCGATGTCCCTGGCGTACTGTACGTTGTGCGGCGCAGGGATCGCATTCGACGGAAGAGCATCCAATGGCCAGACCTATGACTTCGGATCCTCAGGCTTTCTGTATCGAAGTAACAAGCTAATGTACGATCGACAGACCCGGACCCTGTGGAATCAGCTGACGGGCGAACCAGTATTGGGTGAGTTGGTCGAAGAGGAGCTTGCGCTCGAGCTGCTGCCGGTCGTGCTTACTTCCTGGGAAGACTGGCTTACTCAGCATCCCGATACTCAGGTGCTTGGACTGGAAACCGGCTACGAGCGTTTCTATCTTCCGGGCGCTGCATACGGAGATTATTTCTCGTCGACTTCCACCATGTTTCCGGTATGGCAGCGGGGCGACCAGCTGGAAACCAAAGATCGAATTTACGCCCTTCGTGTCGACGGTACTCCTAAGGCTTATCCACTCAATGACATTCTTATTGAGGGTGTGGTGAACGACGAACTCGCCGGCACAAACGTTGTGCTGGTATCAAATCGTGGCCCGATAACGGTCCGCGGAGAAAATCGCCGCGTCGGCCCGGTGGTCTATGATGCGGGCGGAGAAGTGCGGGCGTTCGACCGAGGCGATGAGCTGTTCTCCGCTACAGAAGATCCGGACGTGGTTGTCGACTTGCAAGGCAGAGAGTGGCAAGTAACCGAGGAGGCGCTGATAGGCCCCGACGGCGATACTGCACCACGCATCAATGGCCACCTGGCCTATTGGTTCGGATGGTTCGCATTCTTCCCGAATACCCTCGTATATGGAAGTGAACTGGGGGAGGGCTGAGAAATGAGTCGCAGAACGTGGATCGTGATCGGAGTGCTGGCTATTCTCGCGCTGCCGGTCGCTTGGTATTTGATTTCGCCGCTTTTCATCGATAAGGAGGTCGACGAGGCTTTCCCGACTCTTACTGTGGAAGCGACAGAAACCATGGCTGCGGCGGCTATGGAGCCCGATACGATGATGAAGGAGCCAATGCCGGAAGGCGACATGGCTAGCATGACCATCCTGGCTCAGGGTGAGTTCTATGATCTGGGAGGACATCCCGGCACAGGCACCGCCACGGTGTACGAACTAGCGGATGGCTCGCGTGTGCTCCGCTTCGAGAACTTCGAGGTGATCAATGGGCCTCAGTTGCACGTCTGGCTCGTGCCGCCGGATCCGGTTCCTGACGCCATTGGAAAGGAGATTCCCGGCTACTTTGATGCGGGGCCGCTGAAGGGAAATATTGGGGATCAAAACTATGAGATCCCTGCCGATCTCAATTTGGCAGACTATGGGTCGGTGGTGATCTGGTGCGTCCCATTCCGAGTGCCGTTCAATGGCGCACCGCTGAGCCCGCCGTGATGCAACCAGCCGCATGAGTAAACAAAAAGACATTCTGGT
>Ga0255054_10000408_pt1 | contig 25581 bp, 20 predicted proteins | sample JV7_2_23_MG_FD_188634 | JGI IMG/M metagenome (GOLD analysis project Ga0255054, IMG submission 188634) | Seawater microbial communities from Jervis Inlet, British Columbia, Canada - JV7_2_23 | ecosystem: Environmental > Aquatic > Marine > Inlet | place: Canada: British Columbia | collected... | reverse complement strand
ATCAGCGCGATGCCTTGCATTCCAATCGTGCCAAACAGGTAGATCGATAACCCGCCGGTCACAGCCAATGGCACCATCGCCACCAGGGCGGCCAGCTTGCCGACAAACCCGAGCAGGACCGCGATCACGCCCGCGGCCAACAATGCTGGCCCGGAGTAGTTGCGCGTGATGGCCATCAGCGAGTTGTTCTCGCCATAGTTTGTGCCAGCTGTGGCCCCAAACAGACCGTTGATAAAATCGCCTATTCCGTCGAAGATCAGATTGAAGCCGATGAACTTATCCAGATTATATTTCGGCTTGCCAATCTCTTCCGCAAATCGGTCGACGTACAAACTGATCTGGTATAGGTGGGCGGTCGATTCGGGGATCGTGGCGATCGCCATGATGGAGACGCTCACAACCGCAAACAAGACATATTCACTCACCGCATTCCACGGGAAGGTGATGGTGGGTACTACGATCCACTCCGCATTAGCAACGGCCGCCGTGTTAACCGACCCGGCGTCGACGATGGCGGAGAAGATGATTGCCGTGATCGCGCCAAGCAAGATGGGCAGCATCCCGATGAAGCCGCGGCCTTGTAGATACACGGAGAACAGCACCGTGATGAGCAGAGCGAACAGCGCCACCAGCATGTTGACCGCCGCTAGATCCAGCGCCGCAAACGCCAGGCCAAACCCGATGATGGCCGCAACCGAGCCCGTTACAACAGGCGGCAGCACCTTATCGAGCGAGTCTTTGCCCAGACGCCGGATGACGAAACCCACGATGATGTTCAGAATGCCCGTCACGACGATACCGGCCTGAATGGTGCTGAGTACCTCGTTGGGAAGCGGTACGCCAAACGTTGGAACATCTCCGGTCATCGCCACTGCAACTGCCAGGTACGCAGCGATGTAGCTAAAGCTTGACCCGTAGAAGAGCGGGATGAAGCTTCCGATGCGATTCTTCGAAAGGGTCAACGCGACGATGGTCGAAACGCCTGAAAAGAGCAGAACCGTGCCGACGTGGAAGCCGGTAAACGCCGCTACGAAGACTGTGGCCGGGAACATGGTGATCACATGCTGAAAGCCCAGCAGTATGGTGCGTCCCCATGGTGGGCGATCGTTGGGCAGATAGCCCTGCATAGCTTTTGAGTCTGTTGCCATAAAGATATCCTCCTGTGAATATAAGATCAGGTTGCCCCTACAGGGGCCCGGTGACCCCGCTTAGTTCAAGATGTTAATAAGTGCACCTCCTTTCGATAAGAAAACGCCTCCGCTTTCACGGAGGCGCAAATCAACAGGTCGCTCACTCATAATTTCGAAAGAAAAGATGAGGAGGGTGCCAGTTATGCAGAGCGCGGAGATAGAGTCGCTTTGCCGCATATTAGGGTTGTACGTAAGAAACAACACCTTGATGCGAGGAAGGTGACGTGGGTGAAATTACGCACAATCGCATGAGCAAGGTCGTGGACCAGGACGACCGCCCAAATCCCATTGGATCTCACCCCGACCCTCAAGCAGTCAATCCCAACTAGCCCCTCACAGTCACAAACCCCTCTTAGGAGGGGTGCAATACCCTCCTCAAGAGTCGTGTCGGACGACTCCCCGGTGCCTATGCTTGGGACATGGTAAATCGGCCTCCAAAGGAGTTTAGAAATGAATAACGGAATAACCTTCCCGATCCGCAGGGGTATGCGCAGTCTTCTTGAAGGAAAGGGATCGGGCACGCTGCTGGGAATCCTGCTGGTGTTTGTACCTTTTGCGCTCGTGGGCTATGTCGGCGAGAGCTTGGAGACAGGATCGGTAATCAGCTATGGGGTGATTACGCTGGCCTATGTGCTGAGCCTGGCGATCGCCACTCTGATATTGAAGCCGTGGGGATGGAACTGGCGAGGCATCGGTCTGGCGCGGCCGGCCAGCTGGGGCCGCACAGCATTGCAAGCCGTTGGCGCAACCCTGGCCGCTCTTGCCATCATGGTCACGCTCCAGGTGATAGTGTTTATGTTTGTGGGACCCGCAGGACCTGCCTCCGACCAAAGCGAATACAACCCGATCGTTGGCAATCTGCCCCTGCTTCTCGGCCTGCTGACGGCAGCCTGGACAACCGTAGCTTTCGGTGAGGAAATGCTGTTCCGTGCCTTTTTGACAAACGCTCTGGCCCGTCCGTTTCAGCAGACCAGAGTGACCGTGGCATTGGCCGTCGTGGGAAGCTCAGTCCTGTTCGGCCTCGCCCACTTCGCTTGGGGCTGGATGGGAGTGCTTGAAACCACGCTGTTCGGTCTCGTCCTTGGAACGGCATATATCCGCTCTGGACGCAACCTGTGGGTTACGATTATCGCCCATGGCCTTGCCAACACGATGAAATTCCTGCTCCTGTACAGTGGTGCAGTCTGACGACTGCGGTGTCACTGACGCGCACACATTCCCAGAACCCTCGTTGCCCGCTTTCCCTGCTTCGGTCAGACGGCCGGATCGGGGATCGGGCGCACTTGCGGGTAACAACCGCCTGATAGGTTGATCACATTGCGCAATACTCTCACTAAACCCTTCCAGCAGCTTCGGTGGAATCTCGCGCTGAGTTACGCCGGTGTAACCGTCCTCGCATTGCTGACGGTAGAAGTGCTGTTGCTCGCGATAGCGGGCGTGACGTCAACGGTGTTCCTGACCAGCGGTCTCATTCCTAGACAATTGATTCAAGCAGCCTCCGTCGAATACTCGCCAATTCTCCGATCGTATCTCTCCGAGACCCCGCCGGACATGAGAGGTATCGCGGACCTGCTCGAACGCGTTGACGCCCTGACAACCATGACCATCCCATTGACATTCAATGCTGAGGAATTGCTGGCTGTCGGAAATGACCAAACTCTATTGGGCTCATCCCCACCCGATCTGTTGGGAGAGGATTCGATCGGTCAGAAGCTGGAGCTTGAAGCGCTGCCAGAGCTGGCAGCTCCTCTTCAGGCCGCGCTGGCAGGGGAGGAGGACCTCGACAAACTTTATGCGCTGGGCGAGCCTGGCGAAACTGTGGTCATAGTCGTCCCCGTGTGGGATGCAGAGCATTTAGAAGTGCTCGGTGCATTCGTCGGACTGAGCGAGATTCCAACCGCCCTGAGCCTTCTGGGCGACGCGGCTCCCGTTGTCGGCGTCAGCCTGCTTTTCTTCACGGTGGTTGCTGGAATTGCCGGCATCGCGTACGGCTTAATTGCCGCACGTGGGCCGGTGGCCAGGCTCAGCAGACTGTCCGAAGCATCCGAGGCCTGGGGCCAAGGTGACTTCTCGGTTGTAGTTGATGATCCGGCGAGTGACGAGCTTGGGGAGCTCGCTGGACGGCTCAACCAGATGGCCAATCAATTGGAGCAGCTCTTTGATGTGCGCCAAGAGTTAGCTGTGCTCAGAGAGCGCAACCGACTGGCCCGAGACCTTCATGACAGCGTAAAGCAACTGGCCTTCGCCGCGGCGGCGCAGATTGGCACTGCGCGCACGCTGGTCAGACGCGACCCTGCTGAAGCGACGATCCCCATTGAAGAGGCGGAACGGCTTGTCCACGAATTAAGGCAGGAGCTTTCGAGTCTCATCCTTGAGCTGGCTCCCCCAGCTATTGAAGAAAAGGGGCTGGCCGCCGCGCTCCGCGACTATTCGAAAAGCTGGTCGCGGCAGAGCAATATCGAAGTGGATGTAAGCGTTCAAGGAGAGCGGTCCCTACCATTGCGGATTGACCAGACGGTGTTTCGAATTGCACAGGAAGCGCTTGCGAATGCCGCTCGCCACAGTAACGCTCAACATGTGAAAATCGACCTCACCTATGGAGTTAGCGCCATCCGGTGCGTTGTTGCAGATGACGGAGTGGGGTTCAATATTTCCGATGACCATAACGGCTTTGGGCTGCGGTCGATGGTTGATCGTGCCGGTGAATTAGGAGGCGAATTGACGGTCGAAAGCGAGGCCGGCGAAGGCACGCAGGTCATTCTCTCGCTTCCAGTTGACGAATCACATAAGGATCGCGAGGGCGAAAACGATGGATAAGCCGGTCTCGGTAATAATCGTCGACGACCACGAGGTCGTGCGGCAAGGCGTACGGGCCTACTTGGGGGCACAGGCGGAATTCGAGGTCTTAGGGGAGGCCGATTCGGGGGTGGCCGCTGTTGCACTTGCCGAAGAACATGTCCCCGATGTGGTGTTGATGGATCTCATCATGCCGGGGATGGATGGGGTAGAGGCTACGCGGAAAGTTAAGAACGTTAGCCCACGGACGCAGATCGTCGTCCTGACCTCCTACCATGAGGACGAACATATTTTCCCGGCTCTTCAGGCGGGAGCGATCTCGTATGTGCTGAAGGACTTGGGGATGGAGGAACTGGCCGACGCCATACTTAAGGCGGCCCAAGGGGAGGCCACTTTGCATCCGCGAGTGGCCGCACGGGTTATACGGGAGTTACAAGGTCCAAAGGCCGACGAGGTCAACCCCCACACTGAGCTGACCAATCGCGAGATGGAAGTCCTGAGGTTAATAGCAGGTGGCATGAGCAATTCCGGAATTGCTGAGGAGCTGGTGGTGAGCGAGTACACTGTAAAAGGGCACGTCAGCAACATCCTGAGCAAGCTCCACCTCGCGGACCGAACCCAAGCCGCGGTCTATGCCTGGCAAAAGGGGGTTGTCCGGCGGGATTAGGAACCAGGCGAGTAGCGGAACGGCTGAGAAGCTACACTGATCAAAGTTCAGCCAAGATCTTGCGAGTTTCCGAACCCCGGACCTTGAGCACATCATCCTGATACTTGAGTAGAGCCCCCAGGGTGTTGTCAACGATCTCCGGATCGAGCTGCTCTTGATCCAGCGCCCACAGCGCCTCCGCCCAATCCAGAGTCTCCGCGACTCCCGGCATCTTATACAGATCCTCTTCGCGCACCTTCTGCACGAAGGCAGTTACTTGCTGCGTCAGCCGCTCGGGTGCTTCGGGGAGCCTCAGCCGCAAAATCTCAAACTCTCGATCGAAGGAGGGATAGTCGATCCAGTGATAGAGACAACGGCGCTTGAGGGCATCGTGAACCTCCCGCGTTCGATTGGAGGTGATGATCGCAATGGGCCGCCGCTCAGCTCGGATCGTACCGATCTCGGGAATGGTCACTTGAAATTCAGATAGGATCTCCAGCAGGAAAGCCTCGAACTCCTCGTCGCTCCGATCGAGCTCGTCGATTAAAAGAACCGGAGGGCGATCTCCCTTCCACTCGATGGCCTGTAGGAGAGGTCGGCTCAAAAGGAACTCCTGGCCAAATAAGTCCTGCTCTTCCGGCCGCTCGCCACGCGCCTCCAGCATTCGAATATGCAGCATCTGTCGGGTGTAATTCCACTCATAAACCGCGTGGTGCACGTCCAGCCCCTCATAACACTGGAGGCGGATCAACTGGGTGTCCAAAGAACTTGCCAGCGCTTTGGCGACTTCGGTTTTACCCACTCCCGCTTCACCTTCTAAGAAAAGCGGCCGCTCGAGCTTGAGCGATAGAAAGATCGACGTAGCCAGGCCTCGATCGGCCAGGTACAGCTGATCGCGCAGCGAGACTTCCAGATCGTCGATCGATTCAAATGGCATTGTTGACTAACTCAGGTGCGATTCGGCAAAACTGCGCATGGCGTTCAAGTGGTCTGTGGGTCCGTTCAACCGGCTGCGCATGGTGCTCAGGCCGATGTGGGTTGCGCCACCCTCCTGCCAGTCTTGGATCAAGCCGCCAAGTCGATCCGGATTGCCCTCGCGATAGTGCACGCGGACTTCAATTCCAAATTCGCTTATCTCTCGCCCTGCCTCTTCCAGGTGCCGCTCGAGCACATCAAAATGGGGCCTGGCTTCTTCTGCCGTTGGATAATTGGGGATCCACCCGTCGCCCAGGCGCGCGGCGCGGCGGATAACAGGGTCTGCATGGCCGCCAAACCAGATCGGGATTGGTTGCTGAATGGGGAGGGGATTCATCCCGGAGTCCTCAACGGTGTTCCACTGCCCGGAAAAATTCACCAGCGGTTCTGTCCATAGGGCGCGCATGAGCTCGACCTGTTCCTCAACTCGACGACCTCGGTTGTGAAAATCTTCACCGAGCGCAATGTACTCGGGTTCATTCCAGCCGACTCCCACGCCAAGCCTCAGCCGCCCTTCGCTCAGCACATCGAGAGTGGCAGCTTGCTTGGCCGCCAGCACGGTTTGACGTTGTGGGAGGATCACGATGCTGGTCAGGAAGGAAATCTGCTCAGTGACTGCGGCCATGAAACTGAACAAGGAAAAAGGCTCGTGGAACGGATCCTCAAGCGAGTAGATCCCATCCCAGCCGGGCCGGTCGGGATCAACACCCAAAACGTGCTCGTATGTGAGGATGTGTGAGAACCCGAGCTCCTCGGCCGTTTGCGCAAATTCTCGGATGGCTCCTGGATCAGAGCCGTACTCAGTTTGAGGATACAGAATGCCAAAATCCATGCTATTTCCTGGTGGGTCCGATAAGGTGCACAAAGTATAGTCGAGCCGATAAAGTACAATGGCTTCGATGGCCGATATCCCAGTGCTCATCACCGTGGATATGCCCGATGCGCTCTTAGATCGGCTTAGAGCGGTCTCACCCCACATCGAAATCGATCTGCTGCCAACCGGCGACGCATCCGACTTTTCTGAAGAGCAGTTGGGGGAGATGGAAGTCCTTTACACCCGCCAGGCCCTACCAGAACCGGAACAGGTGCCGAACTTGCGCTGGATCCAATTCCACTGGTCGGGGATTGACGCGTTCGTGGATCAGAGCCTATTGCGCTCCGAAATGATCGTCACCACGCTGAGCGGAGCTGCTGTTCCGCAAATGGCAGAGTTCGCCCTGACAATGATGATGTCCTTGGGTCATCACATGCCGAACATGATGGAAGATCAGAGGGAGAAAGTCTGGGCTGACAACAGATTCACCCGCTTTCGACCCCAGGAATTGCGCGGAAGCACGGTGGGAATCGTTGGCTATGGAAACATTGGGCGGGAGATCGCCCGAATTTGCCAGGCCTTAGGCGCGCAGGTGCTGGCCACCAAGCGCGACCTGAAGACGCTCGATGCGGGTGGATATGTATTGGAGGGCTTGGGGGATTCTGAGGCGGATATCCCTGAGCGCCTTTATCCACCTCAAGCGCTGCCTTCAATGGCCTCGGAGTGCGATTTCCTGGTCCTTACCGTCCCGCTTACGCCGGAGACGCGGGGGTTGGTAAACGCAAAGGTGTTCGAGAGCATGAAGGACACGGCCTACCTGATCGACGTTTCCCGAGGCGGAGTAGTTGATCAGGGAGCGCTGGTAGAAGCGCTAAGAGAAGAGACGATCGCGGGCGCGGCATTGGATGTGTATCCGGTGGAGCCCCTGCCTGAAAGCAGCCCGCTCTGGGAATTGCCGAATGTCATTCTCTCACCACACGTAGCCGGCACCTCCGGCCAATACTTGGAGCGAGCTGCCGATCTTTTTGCCGAAAATCTACGCCGATATGTAGCGAACGAACCCCTCTTGAACCGCTACGACTCAAAACGAGGATACTGACCCTTCAATTCGATTTCACATATTCGGCGCGAATGAGTCTTAGGTTATAGGAGCTTCAGTGGGCGACTCAAACAACAAACCGCAATTTGACATTCTGGTAGACGCACATGCAGCTGAAATCTACCGATACCTCTGGCGCATGCTGCAAAACGAGCAAGATGCGGAAGATTGCCTCCAGGAGGCGTTTCTCAAGGCCTATCTGGCTTATGACCGGCTAGACGGAACCGCCAACTATCGAGCCTGGCTCTACCGCATCGCGGGCAACACCGCCCGAACTCGCCTGAGGAGTAAGTTACGAACTGGGATACTGCTGTCGGAAGATCTTGCAGACCCAGGGCTTCCGGTCGAGCAACAGGCGCAAAATCAGCAACTGCTGGAGGCGGTGAAGAACGCGATTGCGGCCCTACCCAATAAACAACGAGAGGCTTTGATCTTGAGAAAGTATCAGGAACTCAGCTATGAGGAGATCAGCGCGATTTTGGATACCAGTGTTGAAGGAGCTCGGGCCAATGTTTATCAGGGCTTGAGGAAGCTGCGAACGCAGTTTGAGCGTGCGGACTCTCTGGCCGTTCCTAATTTAGCGGAAGAAAACAGCGAGGTTGGCCAATGACGGACACAATAGAAGAATCACTGGACACGATCTACGGCACCCCTCCGGTGGGCACGGAAGCATTGGGCAGGCTGCAGCAAAGCGTGCAAGAGTGGCAGAATGCCATCTGGTACGACGCACTGCGGGACAGTCCGGTCGGGCCGCTGTTTGTTGCGGTCGGCAACCAAGGAGTGGTTGCTATTGAATTCGGTACCGATGAGACAGGATTTGTGCGGGAGCTTGAAGCACGACACGGGGTAACGACAATCCGCTCCATGGGACGAGTGAGCGAAGCCATGAGTCAGATCCTGCAGTACCTGTCCGGCGATCGACGGTCGTTTGAGCTCGACGTCGATTTGCGCGATTCGACCGATTTCCAGCGCAAAGTTCTGGAGGCGGCTGTAACGGTGCCACCTGGCTATGTAGCCACCTACGGTGAGATCGCCGTCCGCATCGGAAACCCCAAATCCTCGCGAGCGGTTGGTCAGGCTCTGGCTCGGAACCCAATTCCAATCGTCGTACCCTGCCATCGGGTAGTGGCCGCAGATGGATCAATGACTGGATATTCGGGCGCCGGTGGAATAGAAACCAAAGCACATCTTCTGAGGTTGGAAGGCGCCACGATCGCCTAGTTCTGCGGTTGCAAGAGATTGCGCGCATCTTCCAAATCAGGCGTTTGAGCCCCCTCATTGAATCGGTTGTAAACCCCATGTAGCGCGTCGCGGTATGTGTGGCGCCGACCCTGTGCCGAACGGTGCCGGTAGAGACTAGTCAGTGTCCGAAGTTCCAAGGAATTTGATCGCTGGGCTCGGGCCGATCGCAGCGACCGCTTGAGGAAGTCATCCGCTTCTTCCGGAGAGTCTGGCGCAAGGAACTCGCCCGTCAACCTCAGCAATTCCGGCTTTCCTATCAATTCCTGAGTGTCATCCGCCATATGCAGCGCCTGGCCCACGGTCTCTAGCGCGGCTGCTGGGTCTCCCCAGTCAAACTGCGCCTCAGCCAGCATTCCCAGATAAGTAGGCAAACCCAGGCCTGCTCCGTTGGCCTGCCAGGCATCCAGACCAGTGCTCAATATGTCACTCCCCGATTTATCCCCGAGTTTAGAAAGCGCAGCGCCGCGTGTGATCCGACCCACCGCAATCCATAGAGGAAAACCATGGCGTTCGGAGAGCCGGATGGCTTTCTCTGAAAGCGACTGAGCTTCCAACCACTCCCGCCGTGAATACTGAAGCACCGAGGATAAAACCAGCGCATAGGCCAGGCTGTGCGGATGATCAATGGCCTCTGCATAGGAAATTGCACGCGTCTTTGCGTCCAGTGAAGCCTCCGGATGTCCGAGCGCCCAGAATGCAAAGGCCAGGCTGCTCATGCAAGCTACCAGGGGATTCTGTCCGTAGTAATAAGCATGGCTGGCGTGATATCGGGGATCATATAGCTCCACACCCTTCTCTAGATGCCGGCGAGCCTGACGGATGTCTCCCATGTAGAGCAGCGTTGAACCCAGCGCTCGATGAGCTTCAAGAAGCAGGCCGGGGTCTCGCCCGGCAATCTTCTTTAGTTGGTCTCCGAGTTCGAGTGACGCTAGATGCGAAGCGCGCACGATATGGAAGCTCCAGAGTCCCCACAGGGCCGGGAAAAGCTGCGGCGTGTCCCCGATCCCTTCACAGAGCGCTCTAGCGCGATCAAAGGCGGCTTCGACCTCCGGCGCCGCATAACCCTTCGTTGCAATCAATGCCGCGCCTAGCGAGATCGCTATGGACAGCTCGTATTCATCACGGATTCGGCCCGTCGGAAGGTCGCCAAGAAGCAGCAATGCTTTATTGAGTTGAGCCACGGCTTCCTCGTTGGCCGGCACGCGCCTGGACTGCTCCGCAGCCTCCTGAAGGTAGCGGATGGCCTTGACTGAGTCGCCGGATTCCGAGAAGTGCCTGGCCAGCTGAATCGCTACTTCACCTGCCTGATCACCGTACAGCCGCTCCAGAGCATTCCCGATCGCCTCATGCAGGTAGGTTTTCTCAGCTTCGTCGAGCTGACCGTAGATGTGACGTTGAAACAATCGGTGCCGAAAGCTGTAGAGTGAGAGGTGGCGCTCATTGAGGCGGCTGGTGCCCTTTGCCACCGTAAGACGGTGGCGATGGTCCAACTCCTGGCTCAAGGCGCGAATCAGGACTCGCTCGTCCACTCCTACGACAGGCGCCACGACTTCGGCGGTAAAGGTCTCTCCTTCAACGCTGGCGACGTTTAGCACGTCTAAAAGCCGCGGCTCCAGGCGACCCACCCGCTCCTCGATGACGCCTTCAATCTTCGCTGGCAATTTTCCCCAGTCGAGCGCAGCGGCCTGGGTCCAGCGACCCTCCGAATCCTGAACCAGATCGCCCGTACCCTCCAGCTCGCGCAGCAGCTCGATGGTAAACAGCGGATGCCCACCGGTCTGCTCAAATAGGGCGCCCCGAAATGCCTGATCCAGTTCGTTTGGCTCGCTGTCAATCAATGCATTGGCGAAGGCTCGACCCTCTTCATCTGTTGAAGTGAGATCGATTTCGACCTCGCCTAATGCTCCCTTTAGCTCCCCGATGATTTTGGCCAACGGATGCGGAGCCCCATCGCGGCCCAGCGCGACTTCATCAGGACGGAAAGCGCATATCACAAATATCGAAAGGGTCTCGATCTGGCGGCAGAGGTGAAAAAGCAAGTCGAGCGAGCCCAGATCTGCCCACTGCAGGTCGTCAAAGACAAGAACGAGCGGATGCTCGGCCGCGATACTGCTAAGTACTGCGATGCTCTCATCGAACAGACCCGACTGGAGAAGATCTGCGCTGGGTTCTCCGAAAGATTCTGTCTCCGCGTGTCGCCTGATCTCTTGTCTCAAACGATCATCGACAGCTTCATGCAGCGATGCGACCGAATTGAACCAGGCTAATGACACCAAACCTCCCACGAGATCCGGCCCTTGGTCCAGCAGCGCCCGCGCGGATAGGGGTATGGTTTCCCAGGCCCGCCGAGCTTCGGGGGAAGATAAGACACCCCTTGACCAGCGTGATTCAAGGTCGCCGATCAAACAACCGAAGATATCTCGAAATGGAAGGTAGGGATCTCCAGGGCCGGTTACGGCATTGCACTCACCTCTGGCAACCAACAAGCGTTCATGCTCTGTATGGGCACGGCTGGTGAATTCGCGCATGAGAGCAGTTTTTCCGCTGCCGGCCTCACCGGAGATGAAGGTAACTTGTCCCGTGCCACCGAGCGCGGCCTCCAGTCGCTCATTGAGTTTCGCAAGCTCTTCCCGTCGAGAATAAAATGGTGCAGGTTCTCGATCTGTGAGCATATCGAGGAAACCGGGGAGCTCGGGCGCGGTGTCTGGGACGACTGGAAGCGGCTCACGCTCGCCGAGCGAAATTCGTTCGAGCAATTGCTTGGTTTCGACCGAAGGTTCAACCCCGTAATCTTCGAGCGCTTCAACGCAGCGCTGGTAAGTCGCCACCGACTTTGCGCTGTCCCCCAACTCAAAATAGGCAAGCATGATGGCGCGGAAGGCAGGTTCGAGGGTTCCTGCCCGTGCGTTGAGGTTCTCACCCCAATCCAGCAGCTCGCTCCAGCGCCTGTGGTGCTCCAGATGAGCCAGCAGCTTCTCTCCGCGCTGCTCAAAAGCAATCCGCATGCGCTCGCGTTCAGGAACAACCCATTCATCATAGAAACCCGGCAGCAATTCGCCCTTGTAAACCGCGACCCAATCATCAACCGGTGCGTTCTCTTCCAGCTCCTGCATTAAAACGTTGACATCCAGCCAAGTATCCGCATCGGGGTTAATTGCCACATGGAAGCGATCGGAGGTGATGTATTGGTTATCTTCGTCTTCGATCGAGCTCCGGATACGCCACAGCGCCTGGCGCAGGTTGTTTCGGGCACTGGATTCCAACGAATCCGGCCAGAACATGCCAGCCAGCCGCTCGCGCCTATGGCTGACATCGGGATTGAGGATCAAATAGGAGAAAAGAGACTGTGCGGGGCGCGAAGGGATATCCAGCGGCTGGCCATCGCGCTGAAGGCTGAATTGACCGAGCAGCCTTACTTCTAGCATCCGCGAGTTTGAGGGATCGGCGGCGGTGAGAGGGGGTTGTTGATGGATAGGAAAAAGCCGAATCGGTTCACAGCGCTATGAGGCAGTGAACGCATAACGCTACCGCAGATGATTGGATGACACACACAGGCTAATCTCATGCTCATGACGTCCATCCGTTGAAACACAGAATCACTGTGTTAGTAGCGAAGGAGATTCAAATCGAGTGAACTTGCGCCAACTTGACGGCCTATTAGCACCGGAAACTCATGGGATGTGAGGCGCAACCTCTACTCTCGTCGATGGTTGTTAATAGTAGGAACGGTCAGCGCAAAACGATCCTCATTCACTCACTCAGCCAGACAATCCCCCCCGTGCATGAGTCTAAAAGGTAGCCAGGCAAATCGTATCGATGAAACGCCGTCAGCATTGAAAGGACTAAAGCGTGGATCCAATTCTCGAATGGGGCATTGAAGTCATCGTCGCGATCCAAACCATTCGTTCGCCTGCACTGGACGTGTTCTTCCAGGGTGTCACATTTCTTGGAGACGCCGAATTCTATTTGCTGCTAGCTCCCATCTTTGTCTGGAGTGTGAACTACAGGTTAGGCGCCCGGCTCGGCATCCTGCTGCTTTTCTCGAGCTATATCAACGAAGCGCTTAAGAACGCACTCATGCAGCCTAGACCCTGTGAGCCGAGGCCGGACCTCTGCATTGACCAGGCAGAGGGTTATGGAATTCCAAGCGGTCATTCCCAGAACGCAATCGTGTTTTGGGGCGTGATTGCGCACTGGATTTCAAAATCCTGGGCCTGGGCGGCGGCGATTCTCTTGATGCTGCTCATCGGTCTGTCACGCATCTACTTGGGGGTTCACTTCCCGTCCGATGTACTTGCGGGGTGGGCAATCGGGATTGTGATCTTGGGGCTCTACATTGTCCTGGGAGAGAGAGTCGAAGAGTGGCTTGGGGGGCTCTCGCTGGCGGTGCAGATCTTATTGGCGCTTGCACTACCAGTGATGTTCCTTGCGATCCAGCCAAGCGACGTAACGGTTCAAATCACCGGCGCATTCGCCGGTATCGCGGTCGGAGTAGCGCTCGGAATTAGGTATTTGGATTTCGATGCGGGTGGACAATTTTGGAAGAGGGCGGTGCGCTTTCTCCTGGGAGTGGCCGTGGTTGCTGCAATCTTCTTCGGTCTACGCTTGATCTTTCCGGGTGAAGGTGAATCGCTGTACGCAGTATTTCGATTTATGCGCTACGGCTTAGTGGGGCTGTGGATCACCCTTGGGGCGCCATGGCTCTTCCTGCGGGTGGGCTTAGCTGGAGCGAGAACTGCAAGTGCCTAAGAAAACCGTTGCGAGATGAAGGCAGGAGGTGGGAGATGACCTACGTATTACGTTTCGATGAAGTGGGTAAGGACAATATTCCTCAGGTGGGTGGAAAGGGGGCCAACCTGGGCGAAATGGTCGGTGCGGGGCTGCCTGTTCCCCCCGGATTCTGTATCACTGCCCAGGCCTACCAAGATTTCCTCACGGAAGCTGGCCTGCATGAGCCGATCGACGAAATTCTTGCCGACATGCAACCAAATGATATGGAAGACGTAAAGGCTCGTAGCGAGAAGATCCGGGACCTCATCACCCAATCCGCTATCCCTGCCGCGATCGAACAAGAGATTACGGAGGCTTATCTAGAGCTCTCCAATGAACTTGAGCAGCCAGAGCTACCGGTTGCGGTTCGCTCTTCGGCAACCGCCGAAGATCTTCCGGGTGCCTCCTTCGCCGGACAGCAGGATACCTACCTGAACATTCGCGGTGTGCCCGCCTTGCTCGAGCATTCCCGCCTCTGCTGGGCCTCGCTTTGGTCACACCCGGCGGTCACCTATCGGCATGAGCAAGGATTCGAACACGACAAAGTGTTCCTATGTATCGCGGTGCAGGCCATGATCGATGCAGATGTAGCAGGAATCCTGTTCACCGCTAACCCTGTAAGCGGGGATCGTGATGAGGCGCTGCTAAATGCCAGCTGGGGGCTGGGGGAAGCGGTGGTCTCAGGGATGGTTACTCCAGACACGATCACAGTGCGCCGATCTGAGGCAAGAATCCTCGAGTATGCGATCGGATCTAAGGAGATGGCCATTCACTATGCAGATGGCGGTGGGATTGTGGAAACAGATACCACCGAGGACCAAAGAAGCCAACAGGCTCTATCCGATGAGCGTGTGCTTGAACTCGCTGAAATCGGCGAGAACATCGAGGAGCACTACGGATCTCCACAAGACATCGAATGGGCGCTGCGTGGAGGAAAGTGGTACGTGCTTCAGTCTCGGCCGATCACCACGCTGCAGGATCCGTCAGAGCAGGCGGACGAGTACAACCGATCCATGTTTATCGAAATCTTTCCCGATCCGCTATCGCCGGTGTTTGCCTCCATCATGGTACCGCTGTTTGGATCCATGTTGGATTTCACATTCAACTACTGGGGGTTTAGCCCTCCGAAGGAAAGAGCCGCGGTCGGCCTTTACTACAACCAGCCTTACTTGAACAAGAACTATATCGAGGCTGCCTTCTCCTCGCTCACGCCGGAGGTACGTGAACCCTTGGTGTCCGCGATCACGAGCCCTTTCGGCCGCCATGGAGCCGAGACCAGGCGCGAGCTTTCCTTGCCTTATCTAAGGCTGGTGCTCAACACACTGCGGTTTATGATCCGATTTCCAAAGCAGATGCCGGGCCTCATCGCTAAGTATCAGGATCTAGTGGCAACCAGGGAGGCCATGCCGTTCAAAGAAGTTTCGGATCAGGAGCTCATCGATACCATAAGAGAGCTGGTGTTCGATGGTGCCAGCCCGCTGATCAATTATGACTTCCTCATGATTGCAGTGATCAGGCGTAACTACGAGTTGTTGGGTACCTTTTTAGAATCGGGCTTCGGCGAGCGGACTGATGAGCTCCGGGCCAAGCTCATTTCGGGCGTCACGGGCAATGTGACGATGGAGACCAACAAACACCTATGGGATCTGGCTCAGACCGCAAAGACTTCTCCGGAAGTGAGCCGTGTCCTACGTGAAACGGATGAGCAAGAGGTCGGCGCGGCGCTGCGTGACATGCCAGAAGCAGCACCCTTCCGTGAGCATCTGGACACCTTCCTCAGTGAATATGGACATCGCGAGATCCGCATGGATATTTACTATCCTACCTGGGGAGAAGACCCCGCGCCTGTCTACAGTTTTATCCGAGGTTATCTGGATGCGGATGAGTCGCAAAGCCCGCACGTTCAGCAGGCGCGATTGGTTAAGGAGCGGAACGAGCTAACGGAAGAAGCGCTGGCCAGCGTCGAACAGGGGCTGGTCGGCCGATATTTGCTCTCACCGATCTTCCGCTGGGTGCTCAATCAAACTCAACTCCATACGCGAGAGCGTGACACAATGCATTTCGAACTCACGCGCATCTTCCCTCTAGCCCGCCGGGTGCTGCACGAACTTGGTCAGCGCTGGGTAAAGCGCGGGCTGATCGATCAACCGGACGACATCTATTTTCTCTCTCTGGATGAAATGGATGAAGTGGCCCAACATCAGGATCCTGTGAAAGACAAGGTCCTAGAGGCGCGCCAGGAGTTTGATGCCAATCTGCGCCGGCCGTGGCCTTACATCATCCGCGGTGATGAGGAGATCTTTGCGCAAGCAGAAATCACTGAAGGCGATATGGAAGGGGTTGCGGGCAGCCCGGGCGTTGTATCGGGCCCCGCGCGCGTCATTCGAGGGCCGGATGAGTTCGGCACATTGCAGCGAGGTGAAATTTTGGTAGCGCCACTCACCAACCCGACCTGGACACCTCTCTTTGCCATCGCGAGCGCGGTGATCACCGAAGTGGGAGGAATCCTCTCGCATGGCGCTATCGTTGCAAGGGAATACGGAATCCCTGCAGTCATGTCGGTCCCCGGAGCGACAAACTCCTTGAGCGATGGTCAGATGATTACGGTCGATGGAAATCGAGGGGTGGTAGTCGTTGAAGGGGTGGAAACGTGATCGCTCAGCTGCTTGGGCTTGCGATTGCTGGCTATTTATTAGGATCGATCCCCATCGCCTGGATCGTTGCCAGGCTGGTTACCGGAAAGGACCTGCGCACGCTGGGCAGCGGCAACGTGGGCGTCATGAACGTGGCGCTGAGCGTCACGCGCTGGGCGGGCGTACTCGTGTTCCTAGGGGAACTGTTCAAAGGGGTGCTGGCGGTCTATCTGGCCATCCAACTCGTTGGGTGCAGGGGGTCACTTTTTGGCTCAATCGAGTGCCAGCTCGCCATCGGAGTCACTGTGTTGGCTGCCGTTATCGGAACTCGTTGGATGGTCTGGTTGCGTTTTGCCGGCGGCCGGGGAAATACGGTCGGTTTGGGCGCGATGATTGTTTTGTCCTGGCAGACGCTGGTTATCGGCCGGTCGATTTGGGTTCTGGTGCGTCTGATTAGCAAAAGCTCGTTCTGGGCAACTCGAACTAGCCTGCTCACCTGGCCCTTTGTGTTCGGTCTGCTGACAGGTTCGATCGTCTTCCTTATCTTTGGACTGGCACTGAGCGGCGTCTACTTGACCACACATGAGACTGTCACCGACGATCACACAATTTTGAAGGAACGTTGGCCGAGCCTCTGGGCGTTTGTGATCGGCCCCAGACGCCGAAGAGAATCCTGATAGCCTGAGCCATCACATAAGACAACCCATTAACGAAAGCCCGTACGCCTCCCTAACGCGGCCCTGCTACCTTGAGCTCAAATCCAAGGAACAGGAGCGTTCAGATGGCACACAACCAATTATCGGCACTCAGCCCTTCCGAGCGGAATGAAAATTGGATACGGCGTGTCGCAACCACACTGGTCCGTACACTGGCCAGTGGATTGGCACGATTTCTAGTATGGAGGGGGCACTTCCAGGGGCTTCGGTCAAACCTAGCTGTGATCCATCGCCTCCCGCAGGAATCACCACTTCTTGATAAGCGAGTGATTGAGAACCTTCGCAATGCCTTTGTGTGCTACTTGGACTTTTTCCAACTTGCCTGCAGAGGCCCAGAAGCAATTGACGCAGCATGCGAACTCGATCCAGCCGCATTGAATCTCATCAAAAAGCATCAAGCTAATGGCAAGGGGGTTGTGCTCGTAGCGGCCCATTCGAGCAGTATGGATATATTCATGCTGGCAATGAGCCGCTACTTTCCGGGCATGCAAGCGCTGACACTTCCGCAGCCGCCGCTTAATACTCGGATTATGAACCGGTTACGAGGCAAGTACGGTATCGAATTGAACCCTATTTCATCGTCCAGCTTGCGCGCTGCCATAAGGCATCTGCGCACCGGCGGAATTGTAGCTATCGCGGCCGACGTACCGACCCAGTACGGCGCGCAGCTCAACCTTTTCGGCAAGCCTTGCCAGCTGCCGATTGGTCATACGCGCCTCGCGGGCGCCACAAACTCAGCCATCGTGGTGGGAGTAGCACAGCGGCTTGGCCCTGGCCAATATCGCGGCTTTGGCATCGAAGTTCCGCCCGGTCCGGGTGACGAAGAAGATTGGGCGGCCGCAGTCCTAGAAGTGCTGGAGCAGTTCATCATGGAAAGACCGCAAGAGTGGTTTATGCCGCCGCCGCTATGGCCATCGCCGTCGATTCCTGAAGCTCCGCTGCTTCTTCAACACCGGCTTCCGCCGGCGTTGACAAGCCGCTTGATTCGGGGATAATCACGAACATCGGCAATGACGGAGGAAAGTAGGCGAGCGAAACTCGCCAGGGAGGCAGAGGCGTGACTGGAAACTCTGCCCGAGAAACACCCGCCGAAGTTCCCTCCTGAGCCGCCCGTGGGAACGCTCCAGAGTGTGGATGATTGTAGGTCCGCCTGAGGGCAAGTAGTTCGGGCCGGAACCCAGCCGTTATCATCTGGAGGGCGATCCACTGTGATCGGGAATGAGAGAGCCGGAATGGCTAACAAGGGTGGTACCGCGGGTGCTCCCGTCCCTTGAATGGGCGGGAGTTTTTTTAGTTTTATGAAGGAGCAAGTCGTATGCAGGAACAACTAGACAAGCTAGTGGAGCAGGCGCTCGCTGGGTTGAGCAAGGTGTTCGACGAGCAAGAGCTGCAGAACTGGCGGATCAAACACCTGGGACGCTCGGCGGAGGTAGGCAAGGTCCTGGAGGGATTACGCAAGCTGCCGGCAGAAGACCGGCCGGCGGTTGGCCAGCGGGTGAACGAAGTCAAATCTAGCCTGGAAAAGGCTTTTGATGAAAAGGTGCAAGCTCTGCGGTTGCAGGCGCTCGAGCGTTCACTGGGAGAAGAAAAACTTGACGTAACGCTCCCGGGACTCTCACCGACGCGAGGAAGAATCCACCCCACCACCCAAATGATGCGGCAAATTATCAGCGTATGGGCGGAAATGGGATTCCAGGTCTATCGCTCGCGGGAGGTCGAGACGGACGAGTACAACTTTGGCCTGCTTAACTTCCCCCCACACCATCCGGCCCGTGATATGCAGGATTCCTTTTACACGACCGACCCGGAAGTCATCCTGCGAACCCACACTTCGCCGGGGCAGATTCGGGTGATGCGCGAGCGAGCGCCAGAACCCATTCGGGTGGTATTGCCTGGTATGTGCTACCGCAACGAGCAAATCACCGCCCGATCTGATATCCAATTCAATCAAATTGAGGGCCTGGCCGTAGGCCACAACATCACAATGGCCGACCTAAAAGGCGCTCTTAATGCATTTGCGCGTCGAATCTTTGGTCAGGATGTCCGCACGCGATTTCGCGGATCCTATTTTCCGTTCACAGAGCCATCGGCAGAGTTGGATATCGAGTGCTTTGTCTGCGGTGGGGACGGCTGCCCGGTGTGTAAGCGCACCGGTTGGCTGGAAATTCTTGGCAGCGGGATGGTGCATCCGACGGTGCTTGAGAATGGTGGCTACGATCCTTCGATCTACAGCGGGTTCGCCTTTGGCATGGGTCCGGAACGCATCACGATGTTGAAGCATGGAATTGAAGACATCCGCTACTTCTGGGGCAATGATCTGCGATTCCTGGAGCAGTTCTGATGAAAGAACAGCAAGCAGTTCTGATGAAAGAACAACAAGCAGTTCTAATGGAATGGAAGGGTGCTTAGATGAAGGTTCCATTGTCGTGGCTGCGGGATTTCGTCGATATCGAGGTCTCAATCGAAGAACTGGTACGGAAACTTACGCTGGCAGGGCTGGAGGTAGAGCAGATCCGGTATGCCGGACTGCCGATGCCGGAAGGTGCACACGCTGAAACGAAAGTAACCGGTCTGGCCTGGGATCCAGAAAAGATCGTGGTTGGGGAGATTCTTGAAGTCATGCCTCATCCAAATGCCGATCGCCTGGTGCTCACTCGACTCAACGATGGCAATCAAGAGCACACCGTGCTTACCGGCGCGCCGAACCTGCTTGGCCTGAAGGACTCCGGCCCACTGGAGACCCCCATGAAAGTGGCCTATGCCAAGGAGGGGTCCCAGATCTACGATGGCAAGCAAGCCGGCCAGGTGCTCATGACGCTGAAACCGGTCAAAATACGCGGCGTCGAATCATCTTCCATGGCTTGCTCCGAGAAAGAGCTCGGGATTTCAGATGAGCACGGCGGAATCATCGTGCTGGATGACGACGCTCAACCCGGCACGCCGCTGGCCGACTACATGGGAGACGTCGTTCTCGATATCGATATCCTTCCAAACATCGCCAGAAACGCCAATATCCTGGGCGTGGCAAGGGAAACCGCAGCGCAACTTGGTGTTCCGCTGAAGACGCCTTCGTATGAGGTGGACTGGAAAGGCCCCGCTATCAAGGGTCGAGTGGACTTGGACATTCGAGAGTCCGAACTCAACCCACGATTTGTTCTTGGCTTGATCGAAGACGTGAGCATCGGCCCGAGCCCATTTTGGATCCAGCGCCGATTGCACCTGGCTGGAATGCGGCCGATCAACAACGTGGTGGACGCAACAAACTACGCGATGCTCGAGATCGGTCAGCCGCTGCATGCATTCGACTACGACGTGCTCATCGAGCGGGCGGGAGGCGGCACGCCGACCATCATTACACGCTTACCCGGGTCGGAAGAAACCCTGACCACGCTGGATGGTGAGCAGCGTCAGCTCGACGACTTTACGATCCTGGTCGCCGATACTGCAGGGGCGCTCTCCATTGGCGGCGTGATGGGTGGTGGCGAATCCGAAGTCAGCGAGAACACGAAACGCGTGCTGCTCGAAGGGGCAGCCTGGGACTTTATCAATATTCGGAAAACAGTGGCTGCGCAATCTTTGCCTTCTGAGGCCGCCTACCGTTTTGAGCGTGGCGTGCATCCTGCCATGGCGGAACGTGGGGTCCGAAGGAGCCTCGATCTGATGCGCGAGCTCACAGGCGGAACGGTAGCCGAAGGATTAATCGATGAGTATCCAACCCCGCCAGATGTCCCGTCGATCGAGATCACGCAGACCGACATCCAACGCTGGCTAGGAATCGAACTCGAACTGAGCGAAGCCGCGTCTCTGCTGGAGCGGCTGGAATTCTCAACTGAGATGAACGAGAACAGCTTAAGCATATCTCCACCGGACCACCGCATGGATATCGGCGAAGGGGTGGTTGGAAAGGCAGACGTGTTGGAAGAAGTAGCACGTGTCTACGGATATGATCGAATTCCTGAGACACAGATCGCAGACCGGATCCCGCCTCAGCACGCCAAACCTCGCATGGATGCGGAGACGCGCATAAGAGATCTACTTGCTTCCATGGGCCTTCAAGAGGCGGTTACCTACCGACTGACCTCGCCCGCTCGGGAAGCAAAGGCGCTTGCTTCGCAAGGCACGGAAGACCGGGATTACATTCGATTGGCTAATCCGATCGGAGAGGAGCGCAGCGCGCTCCGACAGGACTTGCTGGCCAGCGTGCTAGAGGTGGTCGCCAAAAACGTTCGTTTTCAGGAGCGCATAGCAATCTTCGAGATTGGGCCGGTCTTCCTACCGATTCCGGGGGAGCAGCTTCCCAACGAGTCTGACCAGCTTGCGATCGCGATGCGCGGCCCTAGAAACCCCCTTAGCTGGCAAGTTACAGAGCAGGGCGCTATGGGTTTTTACGACATGACCGGTGTGCTCGATGCGTTGCTCGCCGGGCTGCATGTGGGCGATGTCCGCTATGAACCGACCGAGCATGCTGCTTTCCACCCTGGCAAATGTGCAAGCATCCTGGTTGATGACAAAGAACTGGGGGTCATGGGAGTGGTTCATCCCATGGTTGCCGAACGGTTCGAGAGTTCGGATACCGTGATCGTAGCGGCTAACCTGGATCTCGAAGCGCTATTTGAGAGGATCCCGGAGCGCTATCCGATATCGCCGGTGCCGGCTTTCCCGCCTGTACTCGAAGACCTGGCCTTTGTTGTGGACTATGAAACACCGGCAGGACGCCTTGAAGCGCTAATCCGGGATACCGGAAAACCTCTGGTGGTTGGAGTTTCCGTCTTCGATTTATACGAGGGTGAGCAGGCCGGGAAGGGTAAGAAGAGTCTTGCCTTCTCGATTGTGTATCAGGCCGATGATCGGACGCTGACCGACAAAGAGGTAGCCACGGTACGGGATGAGATCGTCAAGCAATTGGAGAAAGAACTTGGGGCGAAGCTAAGGGACTACTAGGCTTCGCCGGTTTCTTCTGCTTCTTTGGCGTATGCTTCCGCTCGACTGAGGGCGACGCTGGCAAGATGTCCCACAATCATCAGCAGGTCGTGGTCCACATCGGTGAACTCCCGGTCATAATTCTTGGTGATGGCCTCCAGTACACCCAGTACCTGGTCGCCATCCAACAGCGGCACCGCGGCTAGAGATCGAGTGTGAAATCCAAACGACTCATCGATCTTAGGATACCAGCGAGAATCATCTCGAACGTTGGTGAGAAACAGAGGCCGCTTGTTCTCTGTAACCCATCCGGCGATTCCCTTGCCGGGCGGCAGTCGGTAGCCTGAGAGCCGATCGCGCGCTTCACCGTGCACCACAGCAAACACCAGCTCGTCCGTATCTTCATCAAGCAGCAAGAGCGAGCCGTCGCTCGCGCCAACCACCGCAACCGCGGAAGCCAGCAGGTCGTCTAGAAGCACCAGGACGTCTGTTGTGGGGGTGATGCGCTGAATGATCTCTTGCAGAGTGCTCAAGGCACGCACTGACGAGCGTAGCACCTGGAGCTCGTCCTTGAGATCGCGGTTTTCGTCGGTAAGGCGGGCGACTTCCACCTGCAGGAAGCGAACCGGATCACTTCTTTCCATACTGAGTGCATAATAGCATGAGTTTATTTATGGACAACCCGAAGGAGGTCATGCATTGAATTTGTATTTTGCGTGCTCATTAACCGGAGGCCGGCAAGATGAAGAGGCGTACGGGGTCATTGTCTCCCATCTCGAGGGTGCGGGGCATGAGATTCCTACCGCTCATCTGGCGGATCCTGGGGTCATGGAGCTCGAAAAAGTGACCGAGGCGGATGAAATCTACGCGCGCGACATTCGCTGGATTAAGGACTGCAACGCATTGGTCTCAGAAGTCAGCACGCCGTCACACGGCGTCGGGTATGAGATTGCTTACTCACTGGGGGTTGGCAAACCCGTGCTGTGTTGTTACCGGGAAGGCGTCACGGTTTCGAAAATGATCCTGGGGAATGATTCGTCGGGTCTGACGGTAAGGAGCTACCAGGACGAAGCCGAACTGCGCGAGCTTCTGGATCAATTTATCGCCGATGTGTCAACGCCCTAGGGTGTAGGAGATGGAGTGTAAGTGGGCGTCGGTGTATTCGAAGGTGTTGGCGTATTGGTTGCGGTGGGGCTGGGAAGCGGCGTGAACTCCGGCAAAGCCTGAGTGTCACCAGCCACGATAGCATACTCCCCCCACAGGTAGCAGAATTCACCCGGCTTGTCAGGGTTTGTGATGTACCAATAGTTGGGAAGGGTGCTGAGCGCGACGATTTCTTCTGTCTCGCCAACGAGCAGTGCGCCCTGATAATCGTACGATCGTCCCGGTCCTGTGCGGCAATTGGTATTGACGGAAACGCTCACCATGGGAATACCAGGTGTTGACGGTTCTGCAAGGGTGGCAGTCGCCTGAGCAGGCGGAAGGGTCGGTGACGATTCTGGGGCAGGTGGTTCCGCAGTTGCCACCGCATCAACTTCAGTCGCCTCCGGAACCGCCGACCCGGCTATGCGCGCCGCAACGGTACCTGCGATGGCAGTCTCTGCCTGCTCGGCAGGCTCGTCGGTGGGGCTGGATGTGGACAGGTTGCATGCCAGCCCGCTTGCCACGAGGGCAATCGCTACCAAGCCAAATCGAATCGGAAGTCCGTAATTCTCAGTCACTTATAGTCACCTGCAAGAAGTCTAATGCATTCGAACCGAGTCGGGCATCAAACCTTTAATCGTCTGGAATCCTAAAGTAGGCAATCTTGATCACGCAATCTCCAGCACCCCAATCCTCTGTGCACAGCTTAATGTTCGCCAACCCATTGTTCCCCGCCCGAACCGGACTGACAGGAATAATGATGTACGCTGCCGCACCGGGCGGGAAATAGTTCCCATGCCCGGGAGGGCAAAAGGAGGGGATGGGTGCAAACGGGTGTCGGTCGACCGCTGGCCCGTGGATGTTATCGTCGGCGTCTAGATCCTGTACCAAGATCCTGGCGCTCTTGAACGTTGTAAGACTGTTATTGAAGACAGTGAAGGAAACATGCGTAGAACCGCAACGCATTGAGCTGTGATAGTACAGGACAAAATCCATCTTTGGCACTGGAGCGGGTTCTGGTGTCAACACCGGCAACGTACTGAGATCCCCGGCAATCGAAGCGTGTTCTCCCCACAACCAGCAATATTCGTCGACCTGATCTGGGATAGCAACGTACCAAAAATTCTCTACTGAACTGCGGGCTGCGACTACCGCTAACTGTCGCGGTTGCAGCGAGGTGACCAGGGAATATGCGGTACCCGGACCCGTCCGGCAGTTAGTTGCTATCTTCACGCTGGCCACCGGAGGCAGCAGTGTTGGAGTGTTGGATGGAGTGGGAGTGAGGGTGATTGTGGGGGTTACGGTTGGTGTTGGACTTGGCGTTGGCGTGGACGTCATCGGGGGAAGACTGGCCAATGCCTCGACCGTGCTCATCACTGCCGTTTCAAACAGGTCGCTGTCACTTGGGGTGGATGTCGAGCAGGCGGCCAGAACCAATAAGCTAGCGATCGAAATGAGAGCTGTTCGGAAACCATTCACGCCAAACTCCGCACGGGAACCCTGAGAATCCGGCGGAGTATAACAGCCGAACCGGCATCTAATTCGGAGAGTCTTGACGGTCAAAATTGGAATCGGTATACTAGCGCGCACAGTCAGACGTCTGGGTGTCCCCCTCATCTAGATGTCTGCCTGTATTTTTAAAGGGGAAACGCGCCTCAGTTAGAACTCCACCTTGCTAACAGGCCTTCGATCTCCTCCGTCTCAGGACCCCAATGTGCCAAGCGTATGCTCCGCCTGCACCAGGTCATCAGGCGTATTCACATTGAAGAAACTCAGACCGTTTGGGTCGTACTGATCTAATATCTCCTGCTCGACGATCCAGGTCTGGACGCTTGGGAAGAAACTGATCATTCGCTTTTCTCCCGCATTCAAGGCCTCGCGGACAGATGCGGCGCAAGACGCAGCGTAGATTGCATGCAGTGGTTGAAGCTTCTCTCCACGTCTGGGGATAACTACTTCCGCATCCGAATCGATACCCGCCATGTGATCCAGTAGAGGGCGGCTAACAAATGGCATGTCGCAAGCTAACAACAGCACCCGATCGCCGCGCGCGGCCTCTAACGCGGTCAGCAGGCCATCGAGCGCGCCTGCCCCGGGCTGGCGGTCGCCCACCATTCTCAACCCCAGAAATGCATAGTCGTCGGGCCGGTTTGTCGTGATGAGGACTTCATCCCCTAGCCCGGCGACTCGCTGGATCACATGCTCAATGAGCGGCTTTCCGCCTAGCGGAAGCAGCGCTTTGTCGCGGCCCATCCTGCTTGATCGGCCGCCTGCTTGGATTGCGACAGTAATCATGAGCCGATTTTACCTGGGTGATATAATCCGCGGTCTTCATCAGGAATCGCGTGCAGCATAATGGGAAGAGCGTGAAGGTTCTATTGAGCTATGATCCGCTGCCAGAGCAGCGGGAAGAGTATTTCCGCTATGTGCTGGGTGAGTTCATACCAGCGATGGAAAACTTAGGCCTTCCGATGTGCGAAGCCTGGCACACGGCCTACGGCCCTTACCCACTGCGTTTAATCGGCTTTATGGCGGATACTCCGGAGGCGCTCGAAAAGGGACTATCTTCGGAGGAGTTCCAGGAGTTAGAGGGTCGACTCCAGGAGTTCGTTGTGAATTATCGACGTAAGATCGTCC
>Ga0255054_10000405_pt1 | contig 25649 bp, 26 predicted proteins | sample JV7_2_23_MG_FD_188634 | JGI IMG/M metagenome (GOLD analysis project Ga0255054, IMG submission 188634) | Seawater microbial communities from Jervis Inlet, British Columbia, Canada - JV7_2_23 | ecosystem: Environmental > Aquatic > Marine > Inlet | place: Canada: British Columbia | collected... | reverse complement strand
GACGAGGATCATCGGAAGTAGCCGGATGGCGGGCGGTTCACATCCGTTCCTTCAGCGGTCTCCACCAGTCCTCTCGGTCCCGATACCACGCAATGGTGTCTTCCAGCCCCTGGTCGAAGTCGTGCGCCGGAGACCAACCGAAGGCCCGGATCTTCGATGAGTCGACGGCGTAGCGCATATCGTGTCCAAGCCGATCCGGAACGTACTCGATGTAGGACTCGTCACGGCCACAGGCTGAGATTATGCGTCTGGTGAGCTCGATGTTCGGTAGCGGAGTGTCGGCACCGATGTTGTAGATCTCGCCTGGTTCTCCTGCATCGATCAGAAGAGCCAAGGCGGAGCAGTGGTCCTCGACATGGAGCCAGTCGCGCTCGTTGCGGCCCGTTCCGAAAAGTGGCACGCGTTCCCCATCCAGCAGGTTCGTGATGAACAGGGGAATCATCTTCTCCAGGAACTGGTACGGCCCGTAGTTGTTGGTGCATCGGGCCACGATTCCGGGAAATCCGTAGGTCTTGTGGTAGCTCAGCACGAGCAGGTCACTCCCGGCCTTGGAGGATGCATATGGCGAAGACGGTCTGAGACGCGCTGTCTCGAGGGCGGCACCCTCGGCCACCGAACCGTAGACCTCGTCGGTGGAGACGTGGAGAAAACGAGGAATCTCGTGCTGCAGCACGGCGTCGATCAGCACCCCGGTTCCCACGAGGTTGGTTTCCAAGAACGCTTGCGGTCCGGCGATGGAACGGTCCACGTGACTCTCCGCAGCGAAATGCACGACCACATCGTGACCCGGTATCAGTTCATCCACGAGCTCCCGATCGCTGATGTCGCCTTCCACGAAACTATGTCGCTCATCCTGATCCAACTCGGTGACTGTGGCACGAACGCCGGCGTAGGTCATCGCATCGAGGTTTGTCACGAGCGCGCGGGAGTCGTTGGCAAGTAGGTATCGAATGAAGCTGGAGCCGATGAATCCAGCCCCGCCGGTCACGAGATAGCGACGCACCACAGCAGTTACCTCAGTCGAACAGATCAGCGTCGGCGAGAAGTGGCGCTGCGGCATCCTTGGCAGAGATGAGCGGAGCCAGGTCGATCGGCCACTCGATGGCCAGCGTAGGGTCGTCCCACCGTACCGCCCGGTCGGCATCGGCGACATACGGAGCGGTGGTCTTGTAGACGACTTCCGCGACGACTTCGCCAAGAACAACGAAGCCATGCCCGAAACCCTCGGGGATCCACAGTTGCAGCTTGTTCTCGGCAGAGAGCTCCTCTCCGACCCACCGCCCGAATGTCGGAGACGATCGTCGTAGATCCACCGCGACGTCCCAGATCGCGCCCGCCACACAGCGAACAAGCTTCCCCTGCGGCGTTGGGTTCTGGAAGTGGATACCACGCAGGACGCCGGCCACCGATTGCGAATGGTTGTCCTGGACCCACGGGCGGGCCACAGCGGTCTTCGCCTCGAACTCGGCGAGGTTGAACGCCTCGAAGAGGAACCCGCGATCGTCGCGGTAGACGGTGGGCTCGATGATCAGCACTTCGGCTATCGCCATCGGCCGGACCTCGATCGCCACGCTAGGTGGTCGCTTCGTATTCGGCGACGACGTCTGCGGACGGCCCGAGCGCCTTGATACGGCCCTTGTCGAGCCACAGCGTCCGTTCAGCGAGCTCGCGAATTGTGTTCATCTGGTGGGACACGAGCAGTACTGACGTGCCACCGCCCATCAGGTAGTCGATGCGCTCGCGGGACTTCCTGCGAAAGGCCGTGTCGCCGACGGCAAGCACCTCGTCGAGGATGAGGATCTCGGGCTTCACATCGGTGGCGATGGAGAACGCCAGACGAGCCTGCATGCCGGTGGAGTAGTTACGCACCGGCACGTTGAGGAAGTCGGTGAGGCCGGCCCAGACGGCGATGTCGTCCACCCGCTCCTTCATGTCGGCGGGGTCGCGGCCGAGAAGGGTCCCGAAGAGGACGATGTTCTCCCGCCCGGTCATCTCCACGTTGATGCCGCCGCTGAGCGAGATCAACGGCGACAGGTGCCCGGTGACGACGACCCGCCCCTCGGTTGGCCTGAGGACGCCCGCGATCACCTTCATCAATGTCGACTTGCCGGCGCCGTTGGGGCCGATGATGCCGAGCGTCTCGCCGTACTCGAGATCCATGCTGACCCCGTCGAGCGCCCACAGCTCCTCGTACTCCACCTGCCGCTTCAGGAGGTTGACGGCAAACTCCTTCAGCGTGCTCGACCTCGATCGTGACAGCCGGTAGGCGAGACGCAGATCGCGAGCGACGACGGGGGGCTCCGTGACCATCGTCATAGGTATGCCGTCAGGTTCCGCATCGACTTGGAGAACACCCACACCCCGAAGAAGAGACCAACCACCGCGCTCAGGCCCATGTATACGAAGTTCCAGACAGGTGCGAATTCCCCGGCGTAGACGAAGCCGCGGAACACCACGAGGTAGGAGTAAAGCGGGTTGAGCTTGATGAAAATCTGAAAGGCGTCGGGGACCATGCTCAACGGGTAGAACGTCGGCACCAGCCAGATCGTGAGCTGCAAGAGGACACGGACGAAGTCGAGCACGTCGAAGAAGTGCACGGCCATCGATGCGATCAGGAGCCCGAGACCGGTAATGAGCAGCAGCATGGCGAAGGTGGGAATGGGCACGAGCAAGATCGTCCACGGGATGCCGACACCGGTTACTAACTGGATGAACAGCAGCGGGAAGAGACCGATGGCGAAATTCGCCATTGCCGCCAGGGCCGCGGTGAAAGCGAACACCTCGGGCGGGATCGGCATCTTCTCGAGGAGACCATGACTGGCAACGAGCGACGAACCCGAGGCGAGGACTCCCTGGGAAAAGTACATCGAGATGAGCAACACACCGGAGAGCAGGTAGACGACGAAGGGGACGCTCGGGTCGCCCTGTCTGCTGAAGATCTGGGAGAACACGATCCACATCACGGCCGTGGTCAGGATCGGATTGAGAAGTGTCCACCACACGCCGAGCACCGACCGCTTGTAGCGGAGGGTGAGGTCGCGTACGACGAGGAGCTTGATCAGCGAAGCGTTGGCGCCGAGGTTCTTCCAGACGTCGACGTAGACGCGCCGCGGTGCAGCAGAGTCGTAAACAGGGAGTTCGGTGGTGTTGACCATGGTCGATTCCGGAGCCTGCCCCGGCACGGCGAGGATAGCGATGACCCTCAAGAATCCCACCCTCATCGTCTTCTGCTCCCCCATCAGGGGGGAGTCCCGGCCGTCATGGGCGCGGCGCTGAAGCGCCGTTACCGGCGGCCGGGGAGGGGGGTCTCCTACCGGCGAGCGCGCAGCCGCGCCGCCAGATCAGAGGCAGCCAGCGCCGCCTTCACCGACTGGCGGCCCATCAGTTGCTCGAGCGAAGCCTCGGCGCCGGAGAGCCGTTGCGTCAACTCGGCAACGGGGTCGTCGGCTTCGAGCGGCGCCAGGTATCCGGCCAAACGCGAGGCCGCCCACGGGTCGTCGCGAACGGCATTGAGCAGCGCCAAGGTGGGCCGCACCAGGTCGAGGTCCGCTCCGGCCCGCAGCTGGCGGTACAGCGAAGCGGCCAACGCCATCGCTCCGCCACCGGCAATTCCCTCCTGTAGAGCATTGCCGACCCCTGCCATCTCGAAGGAATCGGCGTGCACGAGTCCATCGGCCGCCGCGGCCAGCCAATCGAGCACCGCCACCTCGGCGTCGATCGTCTCGACTCGGGACCGTTCGAGGGCGTAGACGACCGGGTCGGGGAGCCGGACCACGGCGTGGCCGCCTTGGAGTGGAACCACTCCGACGCCAGCGCCGACACCGACGTCGTAACGCACCTCGGGCGCCGACGGCGGCTCCAGCGCCCCGAGCCGGGTCACCAGCGTGTCGTCCTCCACCACCGTCGATACGGCCAGTAGCCGGCCCAGTTCGGTCTCGTCGACCTCATACTCGGCGAAGAGGTCGTCGAGCCGTCCCGCCTCCATCTCGGCGTAGAGGTGGCGCTTCACCTCGCCGGTACTGCTCACGAACTCGTCGCTGCTCGCATACGCCGCACCGGCATTGCCGACACTCTTGCGGAACTGCTCCCGCGACCGCTGCGGGTAGTGGAAGATCCGCAGCACCCCCGACGCATCCCACACCGGGCCCTGCGGACGGTGCACCTCGTGGTTGCCCTGTCCGATGAGCGCCTCGCGGCTGGCCCGGTGACACAGCTTGGATTCCAGTGCACCGCCGATGAACCGCTGCGAGGCCACCTCACGCATCGTCGTCTGCAGCGGCCCGCCGCCGACGCCGGCGACGGGCCGAAAGTTGAAGCGCGGCACCTCGGCTGCCACGTACTCATCCGGCACCGCGGCGAGCGCATCGGGGAGCTTCCCCGTGGCCGGGATCCAGAACTCATCGGCGTCGGTGTTGATCACCCAATCGGCGTCGTATTCGATGGCGGCGAGCCGGGCCATGCGCGTCACCCAGCGCCACTGCGAATGGGTAGGGGCCGGCTCTTCGATGAGACGTACGTAGCGGGCTGCGACGAAGGGCGCCAACGCGTCGACCGTGCCGTCGACCGAACCGTTGTCGGTAACGATCACCAGGTCTGCCCCGGATTCGAGGTGATAGCCGACGTTGAGGGCAACGATGTCCTCTTCGTCACGGACCAAGAGCGTGACGACCAGCCTCATGACAGAGGGCTCATCTCGCCCCGAAGCCGGAGAGCACCGTCCACACGCTCTTGCCCAGGATGTTGAGGTCGAGCCACACCGAGCTGTGCTTGACGTAGTACAGGTCGAAGGTGAGTTTCTCGATGGTGTCGGCCTCGTCGTCGGCGTAGCCGTAGTTGACCTGTGCCCAGCCGGTGACACCGGGCCGGATGAGGAAGCGATCCGCGTAGAACGGGATCTTGGCGATGTACTCGTCGACGAACACCGGCCGTTCTGGGCGGGGCCCGACGATGGAGAGGTCGCCCTTGAGCGTGTTCCAGAGTTGGGGCACCTCGTCCATACGGGTCTTGCGCAACACTCGCCCGACGCGGGTGAGACGGGGGTCGGACTCGGTGGCGAACTTGGGCCCGTCCAACTCGGCGTCTTCGACCATCGTGCGGAACTTGTAGAGCGTGAACGTGCTGCCGCGCCGCCCGACCCGTTCTTGGCGATAGAGCGCCGGCCCGGGCGAGTCGAGATGTACCGTCACCCAGATCACGGCGGCGATAGCCATCCACAGCGGTGCGGTGAGCAGCACGAGCACGATGTCGATGGGGCGCTTGAAGACCTCATAGGTGTTCCTGCGCACCGGCTGGGACAGCTCCCACCCTTCGGCGAGGTGCACCATCGGGATGCGCCCGGTGTGCTCCTCGTAGACCGGAGCGAGCGCCCGGATCGTGTTGCCGGCGATGCTGCACGACGACACCCATTGCGCCATCTCGTCGCTGAGCACCGCCCGCAGGTCGACGACGAGGGAGGTCGCCGCGTCGAGGGGCTCGGTCGGCGACTCTTCGGACGGGTCGAACACCTCGAGGACGTCGGCATGAGGCGCGTCGCGGAGCTCCTCCGCCAGCGACTTCTCCTTGGTGATCACGACCATGGGCTCCGTCCAGGGACGGCGGCGCCGGATCATGCGATGAGCGAGAGCCAGGGCCAGGAACGCAACGCTGGCGGCGAGGAACATCGGCCGCGACCAGTAGACCCTCGTGAACGCCAACGCCACGGCGGTGAGACCGACGGTGAGGCCGACGATGGCGAGGGCCCGCCCATAGGTGGGCCGGGGCGCCGTGCGGGCCCAGCCCAGCACCGACACCCAGGAGGCGACGGTGGCGTTGATTGCCATGAGCGCGACGAATGGCCACGGCGAACCTCCGCCGGGGATGGCGGCGCTCCACAGCAGCGGCGTGCCGAAGGCCACCCACGAGCCATAGCCGATGCCGAGGAACAGCGAGGCCATGTCGGCGAGGTAGACGGAGAGCAGGAAGCGTCTGCGGTTCATGACGATCGGGCGCTCAGGCTACACGGCGGCCGCGGGCAGGCGGTTCCTATACCGGGCATCAGCCGAGTAGAGCCTGGATCGCCTCGACGACGGTATCGGAGATGGCGGCGGGGCCACCGAGGATCACGACTTCGGCCGGGTCGAGGCGCGCCAGCTCCTTCGCCACCACCGAGGGGAGCTGGTCGGGCTCGACGAGCAGGATGGGTCCGTTGCGCTTGGCGGCGGCGGCGCCTCCGGCGAGGGCGTCGGCGAAGACGGTCCCGGTGGCGACGTAGACGACGTCGCTGCCTGCAGGAAATGCGTGTTCGGACACCGCAACCGCCGTCTTGTAGCGATCGGTGCCGGCGATCGAGGTCGTGGGGGCGATGGCGTCGAGCTGAGCCACGACAGCTGCATCGAGCGACGCTGCCCCGCCCAGGGCGACAATCGAGGAGAGACCGAGCGAATCCAGGTACGACTTCGTGATACCGGGCAGATCCGCGTGGCGTACCAGCAGCAGGGGGCTACCCCCGATGGCGGCGGCGACGGCGCCGGCAAGACCGTCGGGGAAGTCCTCCCCGGTGGCGACGTACGCCTCGGTCACTCCCGGCGGCAGCTGCCTGGCGATCTCGACGGCCGTGGCGTACCGGTCGGCGCCCCAGTGTCGCAGCACGGTGCCGTAGCGCTGGAGCCGCGCCTCCACCGCCGCGGACACCGCGGCGGTGCCGCCGAGGATGTGGATCCGCTCCGGGCTGAGGCGAACGATCTCGTCGGCTACGACCCCCGGCACCGAGTCCGTGTGCACCAGCAGCACCGGTCCGCCCATGGCACGGGCGAGAGTGGCGGCGGCCACGGCGTCGGGGAAGTTCTCCCCGGTGGCGACGAACACGTCGGTGACGGTGCCGGGAAAGGCGTCCTGGGACACGGCGACGCCGGTTTCGTAGCGGTCGTGGCCAAAGACGCGGCCCACCGCGGCCGGAGGCTCGACGAAGCCGAGGGTGATGGCATTGATGTGCGACGATTTGAGTCCGAAGATCGTGTCGAGCTGCCTGCCGGTGTAGTGCTTCGTAGTGGCAGCGCCGTTCTTGAAGCCTCTTACCTCGATGTCGCTCGGGGTCCCGGAGTCGTACCTGGTGAGGATGGTCACACCGGCCACCACGTCCATGCCGAGGGCGGCAGCAAACTGGGCATTCGTCTTGGTGAGCGCCCACGAGGAGTTGGGGTTCACGGGGTCCAGGCTCCAAGGGTCGTCCACCGACCGCAGGAATCCGATCGGTGTGCCGCCCCACACGTCTTCGTTGTTCTCGCTGGCACCGCCGTTCGATGAGCCAAAGAAGGTCTGCGCCACGCTTCCGTTGTGCAGCACGACCTGTCCGGCGGTGGCGGCAACAGCCGCCGGGTAGTTGGACAGCGGCGCGATCGGTCGTATCCAGCCGATGTAGGACTGGTCGACACCTGCGGTGTCATACAGAACACACCAGCACCAGGTGCGGTTGGCCACGGTGACGCCTCCTGCCGTGCGTGACGTCGCGTTGAACACACCGAAGGAACGGGAGGCGACCGCCTGCATCTTCTGCACCTCGGATGGCCAGGAACCTGGGATCTCGCCGATGCCTTCGACGTAGTGCTCGAGGGTCATCTCCGCGGAGAGATGGAACGTTGCCGTGTTGTTGTCGAGACGGATGTGCATCTCGCCACGGGCGTAGCGGCACTGGACGCCAAAGGCCGAACAGCCGATGTCGGCGATGGCGGTCGTCGGGCTCGTCTCCCAACCGTCCCAGGTGATGTCGATGTCGCAGGGCCCGACTACCGAGGCGAACCCGGGCGCGCTGAACATGCACCCCGCGGTGGGGTCGGTGACGTAGCTGATGGTGACCGTGTTGCCCTCGATCACCTCAACGGTCTCCACCACAGGAGGATCGGGATCGAGAGCCGGCAGAGTTCTGGTGACCGTGGCGTTGCCCGCGGCAACAGACGGGTCGGCGCGATCGACACGCAGGGTCACCGCCGTGACCTCCTGGCGGAGGTTCACCCACAGGTTGTCGGTCCACGTCGTGGCACCGATGGTTGTGCCGGTGTAGTAGTAACCGAGGATCTGGTCGTAGGTCCAGCCGTCATCCACGTTCATCGAATAGGCGCCGTACTGGCTCATGCCGATGCCGTGGCCCCAACCGGCGCCTTCAATGGTGACGGTGTCTTCTTCGGTAGCAACGGCCGGCGCCGCGGCGACGAGGACGAAGAGGGCGACGAACGCTCCGATGAACCGCTGGCGGTGAGTCATATCCACCCTGTATCTGCCCGGCCCGTGCACCGGGTTTGCTGGCTTCCTACCCCCCGCCCAGACAGACAAGGTAGGACACCTCGGCAATAATGCGACGTATCGGCAAGCGCTGCCTCCGCCTTCACCAGCGATCGAGTACGCACGACCGGGTCAACGGATCGCAGTAGCGTCGCGCCAATCCATGCGCATCCTCATCGAGATCCTCCACCCGGCCCACGTCCACTTCTTTCGCAACTTTGCTGCGGAGATGATCGATAGCGGCCATGACGTCATCGTGACTTCGCGGGACAAGGACGTCACGCTCGACCTGCTCGATGAGTACGGCATCGAACACGAGGTCCTGTCCATCCAGCGCACCGGGACGCCCGGACTCGTTCATGAGCAGGTCGAGCGGGTCCGCAAGCTGTCTGCAATCATCCGCGAGCAGCGCCCCGACGCCCTCACCGGGATCATGGGGCCCACCATCGCGGTCGCTGGACGTCTCCATCGGGTCCCGAGCATCGTCTTCTACGACACCGAGATTGCCACCGCCACCAACTCGTGGGTGTACCGGATGGTCGACACCGTGGTCACGCCCGAGTGTTACGAGAAGTCCGTCCCTGGCGATCACCTCACCTATCCCGGCTATCACGAACTGGCGTACCTGCACCCCAACCACTTCACACCGGATCGGGCTCGGCTCGCGACATTCGGCCTCGACGCCGCCGAGCCGTATGCGGTGGTGCGCTTCGTGTCGTGGGAAGCGAGCCACGACCGCGGTGAACAGGCCATGTCGCTGCAGGCAAAACGGCGCCTCGTCGAAGAACTGGGCAAACACGGCCGGGTCGTGATTTCCTCGGAGGGACCGCTCCCCGAGGATCTGACGCCCTTGGCGGTCTCGGGTCCGAAGAGGGACATCCACCACGTCCTCGCCTTTGCCTCTCTCTACGCCGGGGAATCGGCGACGATGGCCAGCGAGGCTGCGGTGCTCGGCACGCCCGCGTTGTACATCGCCGACAGCCCCCGCGGCTACATCAACGACCTTGAGCGGCGAGGACTGGCCGCCGCCGTGGCAACCGGCGACGTGGCAGCGGCGATTGACGCAGCACGCGTCTTTCGGGAGAACCCAATCATCGTGGCGACGGCACACGCCGAGTTGTTGCGCGACAACGTCGACGTCACTGCCTGGATGACCGATTTCTTCGCCGGCCGCTTCGGATAGCTATCAGGCTTCGTCAAAACGCACCGCAGCAGGCAGCACGGCTTGTTTCGGTTTCGTGGTCTGGACGACGAGATCTGCGAGCACGCCGATCAGAAGGACGCCGAAACCGGCGCCGAACAACAACAGCGTGTTGGTACCAACGCGGTAGTTCTTGTCGATCATGTCGAACATCAGCTTGCCTGCCGCGACGATCAGAATCACCGCTGCTATCGGACCGAGAACTCGGAGCGGGTTCCACATCATGATCATTCGAACGACCTGCAGCACGTAGAGCTTGGTGTCCTGGTACCAATGGAACTTCGACTGGCCGGAGCGCTTCGAGTACTCGATGGGCACGTACTTCACCGAATAGCCGTTGGCGAGAAACACCATCGTGATCGTGGTGACATGGGAGAAGCCCGCAGGCAGCATCTGCAAGTACTGCATGGCGACATCACGGCGAAAGGCGCGGTACCCGGAGTTGAGATCGGGAATCTCCGTGCGCGACAAGTACTCGGCCAAGCGTCTGATGAACCACTTGGCACCCAGCCGGAATGGCTTGTGGCTCCCCTCCTCAGTGGTGCGGGCTCCGACCACCTGATCGGAGCCGTCCAGTTCCTTGACCAAGGCCGGGATCTGATCATTGGGATAGCTCATGTCGACGTCGGTCCACACCACGATCGAACCTCGCGCGGCTTGCGTGCCGATGCGTCTGGCAGCGCCGGATCCCCGGTTCTGAGGGAGCTGGATCAACCGAATCCCGCCGATCTCTCTCAGGCGATCACCGGATCCGTCGGTCGAGCCGTCGTTGACGACGATGATCTCGTAACGATGCTCGGTGGCATCCATGGCCGCCTGGATACGTGAGATCTCGTCCCGGATGTGGCCGTTCTCGTTGAAAACCGGGAGAACGATGGACACATCGACGGATTGGGTTGGATCCATACGCTCGATGATCGGCCGGTGCGGGGGCAGACTCAAGGAGTGGTGTCCGTGCTCGAGCCATGCGTCACGGTGCGGAAACCTCGAAGTGGATGTTCCGGGTATCGAGTCCGAATGGTCGCCGCGTGAGCGTCAACTCTGGAAGCGTGAAGTCCACATCGAGCACGTACGCTGGAACCATGCCATCGGCAGCCGCGTCACTCATCACGAAGAAGGGTACACCCCTTTCCTGCCAGGCTGCTGCGGCTGTCTTCACAGCCGAATCCCTGTCCTCGGCTTGCGGGTGGATGCTGGCGACGTGGAGCCCGCAGAATGCCCGCAACGGGTAGGGGTAGACCAAGTGTCCCCATTCGGAATCGATGAGCACAGCCGAGCCTGGGGGCAGCGTCTCACAGAGGTCCCCAGTTGCGGCATACACACCCCGGTAGGCGGTGGAGCTGCGCAGAGGCCAAGAGAAGGAGGCCGGAACGCCAATGAGAAGCACGACTGCCGCCGTCGCCGCTGCGACCCGCCGCCACCCATCGGGAGCCCATCGGTCGATGATGAACTGAACGACGAGGAAGGCGAGGAAGAACAGGCCCGGCCAGGTCACGGTGAGGAACCGTCGCATTGCCCACATCTGGTCGGGTTGCACGGAGGGCTTGAGCACATACCCCACCGTCAGTGCCGAAAACGCGGCGAGGAAGGCCGCGAGCCGAACCCACTCTCCCCGCACTGCCTTCTTGACAGCCAGCGCCCACCCGGCAACCGCGATCGTCATCGCAGGCACGCCGATTTGCCACGTGAGCCAGCGGAACGAGAGTTCCCAGTACGACCGCGTGCCGTCGACTTCGAGGCCGCGAAGCTCTTGAGTCCATTCGGTCACGATGTTCACGCTCGGGTTGTGGCCGGGGGCAAGCGGACGAATGAAATACGCGTAGGCGGCAAAACCGCCGATTCCGACGGCAAGCGCAACAGCGAGACTCCGCCGGTGCTCCCGCGCCTTCGCAACAACACTTCTTGCGATCCCGCCACGAAACGAGCCGATCATGCCGACTGCGAGGACCAATGCAAAGGCAAACAAGAGCGGCAGGACGACCCGCCGTCTCCCCGAGAGGTAATCGGGGCTGCGCAGCAGCAGGTCGACATAGGCAACGAATAACGCAACGAACACGCCGCGCAACACGGGTTTCGTGAACCGACGTCCCACATCTCCGTCGCCGTCGGCGATCGCCCGCCATTCGACACCGACGAGGTAAGCCACGAATGGGATGATCGCCACCAACGCATCGAGACGGGCGATGGCCGTCGCCCCGAAGACGAGACCGGCGAGGAACGCCAGGCGTGGCCATTCCGCCCGCCTCGCCACGTCGAGGAGCCACAGTCCGGCGAAGAAGAAGCCGACCATGAGGAACTCGGAGTATGCATCGCGACTGAAGTGGATCACAACGAGCGTTGCGGACAGGGCGCCGACCGCTCCTGCCGCGTACCAGGGCCGCAGAAACAGCCGGGCAAACAGCCAGAACGCGATCATCGACAGGGCGGCCAAGACGGCGGGAGTCCGGAACATCGTCGCGTCCCCACCCACCCAGTTGCCGACGGCGAGCCACATGCCCGTCAGGTGCATGAACTGTGGGTACAAGAGACCGTCGGGCCGCCCCTGGTACGTGCCTTGTGACCAACCGACAACACCATCGATGTCCGCGAAGCCGCCGGTAGCTCCGTCGACGAGAAGCGTGCCGTGCTCGGCGAGCCATTTCCCCGTGGAAAAGTAGACGCCGGGATCGCGGTTGGTGATGATGTGCTCAGACGAGAAGACCACTCCCTGGGCAAGTACAGCTCCGATGATCACGGCCACGACCGCGCCGGCGAGCAGAGATTCATTGCTGGGCCGTCGCGGCCACTCGAACCTGCCTCCGAGGCTCCACACCAAGGCGCCCGCGACGGCTCCTCCGAGGAGAAGGAAGGTCCACCACCAGAACCAACCGACGACGGCCAGCAGGACACCGGCCAGGGAGAAGCCCAAGAATGCCGCGACCAGGACGATGGGCAGGGTCGATATCGGCCGGACATCAGACGCCGACGGCTGAGTTTCATCGACGACGAGGTCTGGTTGCATGGAGAACCTGAAGGTAGGGGAAGTGGCCTCTGATGCCGTGTAGTCTCATCGGTCATGCCGAGCGCCTCCTTTCAGCATTCTCTTTCGGTCGACGCCACCAGGGACCAGGTGTGGAAGGCCTTGATGGACCCCGAAACGTGGGCCCACATCGGACCCGTGAACAAAGTGTGGGACCCCGAATTCGACGGGGAAATCCTCAGCGGGTACCAGTGGTCCACCGAGATCGGAAGCCGCGATTTCAACGGAACCGCCAACGTCATAGAACACAGCGCCCCAGACCGCTACGCCATCGACCTCGACGCCGGGGAGATGGCCGGAACGATCGACATCACCCTCTCCGACGGGAACCCGACGACCGACCTCGACGTGACCCTCGACTTCCGTACCAAAGGGATGCTGTCGGCGATGTTCTGGCCGATCATCAAGGACGCCATCGGAAAGGGACTGCCCGGCCAGATGGAGGACTTTGCCACCACCCTGAGCCAGGGTGACTAGTCCTCGGGTCAGATCCCGGAATGTGCCTCAAGACCGTGGTCTGCATCCCATACGATGCAGACGATGCTTGCAGTACTCCCCCGACTCGACCTCAGACTCATCGCCGCGGCCGCGGCCGCGGCTCTGCTGCTGGTGATGGCGGCCCACGTCGCAGCCGCCGACAACCCGACCGTGTCCATCCCCGACGATGTGGTGGTGGTGTCGTCGACGACCCTCACCCAAGGCAGGCCGGGTCCGTTCACGATGACGGCAACGAATCTCGGAGCAGCCGAGACCACCGTGGTGGTACCGGCACCGGCACCCGCTGCGATCACAGTCGACACGGGTGTGTGGAACGGGACGACGTGGTCGCTGCGGCTCCCCGGGGGCGTCACGGCCACAATGGTGGGGACCCGTTAGATTCGCCCCGAGTCGACGGCCGCGGTAACCCACGGGATCACCTCGTCGAGCATCTCGTCGAGTGTTGTCGTCGCCTCGAAGCCCAGCACCTCTCGAGCCTTGTCGACAGACGGGACGCGCCGCTGCACGTCGTGGTCGAACGGTGGATCGTTGACATAGCGGAACGGGACGCCGGCTTTCATCTTCTTCCAGATCGTCTCGGCCAACTCGAGCACCGTCGTCGACGTTGCCGTCGATAGGTTGAAGTCCTCGTTGGTGGCCGCCTTGTTCTCCATGGCGGTGACGATGCCGCGGGCGAGGTCGCCCCCGTAGGTGTAGTGACGCACCTGTGATCCGTCGCCGAGGATGTGGAGTGGGTCCTGGCCCTTGTGGATCTTCTGGATGAGGTCGGGCACGACATGGCTCATTGCCAGCTTCACGTTGCCGGAGAGCACCTCAGAGTCGCCGAGAGCGCGCGCCTCGCCGATTCCGACGCAGTTGAAAGGTCGCAGGATCGTGAACGGCAGGCGGTGCTGGTCAAAGGCGGCGCGGGCGAAATACTCGACGGCGAGCTTCTGAAAGCCGTAGGACGACATCGGCGGCGGCACCCGGCGCTCATCACCCTCTACCGACGGCCAACGGTTGGTGGACTCGAAAACCATCGAGCTCGACATGTAGGTGACCTTCTGCAGCCGTGCCTCGTGGTGGGCGGTGATCGCGGCGTCACACGCCGTGGCGGTGATGCGCTCGTTCTCGGCGATGAGGTCGTAGGCGTACTCGTGGAAGTACGCGATACCGCCGATGCGGGCCGCCCCGGCGATGAAATGGTCCGCCTCCATCACCAGGCCCGTCATGAGTTCGACGTCCCGGGCGTCGCCCTCGACGAACCGGTACAGAAGATGGTCGTCGTAGCTGCGGGTCAACTGCCCGTACTTGGAGTAGTTGTCGAGACCGATCACCTCGTAGTCACGATCGAGCAGCTCCTGCACGACGTAACCGCCGATGAACCCGGCAGATCCCGAGACCAGAACTGTCGTCACGACGCGGTCCTTGCCGCGAGCTTCTGTTCGGACAGCTCCGGCCCGAAGGCGAAGAACCACCACTTGAGATAGCGCGGTATCCAGGCCGTGAGATGGAAGCGAGACTCGCCCTCGTCGCGGTCGTGCCACGTCGTCGGGATCTCGGCCACCGGCTTCCGGGCGCGGCGCGCCTTGGCGACCAGCTCGATGCCGACCTCGAATCCTGCGGTGCTGTTCACCCCTACCGCCCGCACAAATGCCGGGTCATAGCCCTTGAAGGAGTTGGTTGCATCGTTCGTACCGACCCGAGCCAGCAGGTTCAAGCTGACCCCGGCGAGCCGCGACAACGTTCGCTTCACGACCGGCCCACCGATCTGACGGCCACCCTTCATGTAGCGCGAGGCAACGGCCACCACGTGTCCTTCGGCGATGAGCGCGGCCAGTGCGTCGATCTGGGTGGCGTCGTCGCTGCCGTCGGCCATCGTCACGATGACGGCATCGCCCTCGGCGGTATCGAGACCGTAGTGGATGGCGTAGGCCGGACCTCGCCCGTAGGTGTTGAGCACCGGACGAACCGGGTGGCCCTCGTCCCGGTAGCGCGCAGCGACGGCCACCGTGCTGTCCTCCTCCATGTCGTGGACGACGAGGATCTCCCTGGGATCCGACACCGCAGTCAAGACGGCATCGAGGTAAGGCACGAGAGCTTCACCCTCGTTGTAGACGGGTATGACGACTGACGTGAGGCTCATACCCGCACGCCGCGCCCGAGGATCCCCCACACGTCGGCGACGGGCTGATCGATCTCGAGCCCGCGGTATTGGGAGTGCGGAGCCCCGATGACGATGAGGTCGGCGCGTGCCAGCACGTCGTCGAGAGGGATCAAGATGTCGTCGGCGACGTAGGGGTCGGTGCAGACCACCTCGGCGGCGTGGAACTCGAGGATGCGGCGCAGCTTGTAGCTCAGCGACCACCGGCCGTCATCCGAGTCGCCCTTGAATGCCATCCCCAGGATGCCGACCGTCTTGTCGGAGAGGTCGTGTTGCTTGTTGAGCTGGGATACGACGTACAAGGGCAGACCCTCGTTGATGTTCATGGCGGCCTGGCCCATCGTGAAGTCGTTGTTATTGAAGGCGGAGAGCTGCATCGTGTCTTTCAACAGGCACGGCCCGGCGGCGAAGCCGGCCTTGGGCAGATCGGCGGCGCGGGGGTAGTCCTCGACGACGGCGGAACGGATCTTCTCGTAGTCGAGGCCGAAGTCGTTGGCCAGCATGTAGAGCTGGTTGGCGGTGGCGAACTTGATGTAGCGCCACGTGTTCGTCATGAGCTTGGCGACCTCGGCCTCACGCGGCTCGAGATAGACCATCTTGTCGGTGAGGTTCTTGAACAGCAACGTCGCTCGCTCCTCGGCGCGTGGTGAGCACCCTGCAATGATCTGGGGCAGCTCGCGTAGCTCTCTCAGAGCGTGGCCCTCAGCGATCCGCTCCGGACAGAATCCAACGTCGATGTCGAGACCGGCCTCGTCGATGAGCCGCTCCACGACTTCGGTGACTCCCGGAAACACAGTGCTACGCAGGACAACGAGCTGCCGATCACGTAGGTGCGGGAGGATGTCCCCGACGGCGTCACGCACCGCGGTGAGGTCGGGGTTCAGGTACTGGTTGACGGGGGTTCCGATGACGATGACGACGTTCTCAGCGCGCCCCACCCTTGTCACATCGGTGGTGGCGACCAGCGTCCCGTTGATGAGCGCCGCTTCGAGTTCAGGCTGCGCATCCTGCTCGCGAAACGGCATCACGCCGGCGTTGACGACACCCACGGCATCAGAATCGAAGTCGTAGAGCGCAGTGCGCAGGCCTTCACGGGCGAACGCAATACCCAGTGGTAGACCAACGTGGCCACACCCACCGACGATCGCAACGTCTTCGGAGAAGGTACCTGACATCTCTCATTCGCAGGGTGAGCAGTGAACGTGACTCGACGCAGCCTTGCAGCCGAAAACCCCGCGAGGGACATCTCGGGCCCCAACGCACCAACCTTGAGATGAATCGTCAGACCGCCTCGGCGGCCTGTTCGGCCTCGCGCAACGCCGCTGCAGCCTCTCGGGCCTCCTCGAGACCACCCTCAGTGAGTTCCGCGCGGTCGGTGAGCAGCGTCACATGGTTGCGAAAGATCTGCAGGAAACCACCATGGATGCCAGCCGTGGTGACACCCCCGTCGTGAACGATCGAGACCGCACCCGTGGACAGCGCCGCCATCGTCGGCTCATGGTCGGCCAGGATGCCGATGTCGCCTTCGGTGGTCCGCGCCGAGATCATCTCGGCCTCGCCCGACCAGATGATGGCCTCGGGCGTCACCACATCGATGGTGAACAGCTTCGCCATCAGGCAGTCTCGCTCTCTAGCTCCTTGGCCTTCGCCTTGACGTCGTCGGCGCCGCCGACCATGTAGAACGCCTGCTCGGGCAACTGGTCCAGCTCACCATCGATGAGAGCCTTGAAGGACGCAATCGTGTCATCCAACGGCGTGTAGATCCCCGGCTGGCCGGTGAACTGCTCGGCAACGAACATCGGCTGGGACAGGAACCGCTGAATCCGCCGCGCCCTGGCCACGATCAGCCTGTCCTCCTCGGACAACTCATCGATTCCCAAGATGGCGATGATGTCCTGGAGATCCTTGTACCTCTGCAAGATCTCCTGGACCTGTCTCGCCACGGTGTAGTGCTCCTCACCGACGACCTGGGGATCGAGCGCCTGAGACGTCGAATCCAAAGGATCAACCGCCGGATAGATGCCCAGAGCGGTCAACGGCCGCGACAGCACCGTCGTTGCATCGAGGTGGGCGAACGCGGTATGCGGCGCCGGATCCGTGATGTCATCTGCCGGCACGTAGATCGCCTGCATCGACGTGATCGAACGGCCCTTCAACGACGTGATCCGCTCCTGCAGGAACCCCATCTCACCAGCAAGGGTCGGCTGATACCCCACCGCAGACGGCATCCGACCCAACAGCGTGGACACCTCCGAACCCGCCTGGGTGAACCGGAAGATGTTGTCGATGAACAACAACACATCCTGGCGCTGAACATCACGGAAGTACTCCGCCATCGTCAACGCCGACAAAGCCACCCGCAGGCGTACTCCCGGCGGCTCGTCCATCTGGCCGAACACCAACGCCGCCTTCTCGATGACACCGGAATCCTGCATCTCGAGGAACAGGTCGTTTCCCTCACGCGTGCGCTCCCCGACACCGGCGAACACCGACACACCGCCGTGCTGGGTAGCGACCCGGTTGATCATCTCCTGGATCAACACCGTCTTGCCGACACCGGCCCCACCGAACAGGCCGATCTTGCCTCCCTCGAGGTACGGGGTGAGCAAGTCGATCACCTTGATTCCAGTCTCGAAGACCTTGGTCTGGGGTTCGACCTCCTCGAATGGTGGCGGCTCGCGGTGGATGGGCCAGCGGGGCTCGGAGAAGTCGCCGTCCGGATCGTCGAGCGAGTCGCCCCACACGTTGAAGATGTGCCCGAGCGTCTGGTCACCGACCGGCACCGTCATTGGTCCGCCCAAATCGGTCACTGCAGCTCCGCGGACCAGGCCGTCCGTCGGTGCCATGGCGATCGCCCGCACCAGATTGTGGCCGAGCTGCTGGGCCACCTCGGCGATGATGGTCTTGATTTCGCCGTCGGCCTCGAGGCTGATCTCGAGGGCGTATGTGATCTCCGGCAGGGCCTCGGGCGGGAACTCCACGTCGACGACGGGGCCCGCTACCTTGACGATCCGGCCGGTGGCCGTGGCCGTAGTGGTTGTGGTCATGTGGTGCTCCTGGGTGTGGGTGGGTTCAATGCCTCCCCCTCAGGGGGCGGTGGTGGCAGGGGATGACAGGACGAGCGAAGCGAGGCGGAGGGGATCTCTGTCGAGCGAAGCGAGGCGGAGGGGGTCGATTGGGGAGCAGTTTCAGCCGTGGGCAAGGGCATCGGCGCCTCCCACGATCTCGGAGATCTCGGTGGTGATCTCGGCCTGGCGGGCCTGGTTCTTGTTCCTGGTGAGGATGCGGGTGAGCTCCTCGGCGTTGTCGGTAGCCGCCTTCATCGCCCGGCGCCTCGCCGCATGCTCCGACGCGGAGGCCTCGAGCAGCATCCCGAAGGCAGTCGCCTCCAGATATCGAGGCAGCAGCCGGTCGAGGATCTCTTCCGGCGACGGCTCGAACGTGTAGCCGATGGGTCCGCCCTCCTCGGCACCCTCTTCCGTTTCGGGTGCCTCGATGGGCAGCAGCGGCCACATCAGCGGCTCCTGGGTGAGCGCCGAGACGTAGTGCGTCGTGTACATCTCGACGGAATCGACGGACTCCTCGGCGTACTCGTTGAGGAGGATCTGGGCCACGGAACGAGCGTCGGCATACGAGGGAGTGTCGGTGACTCCCAGCCAGGACCGCTCGATCTGGTAGCGCCGATAGCGGAAGTAGCTCTGCGCCTTCTTGCCGATGGTGTAGATACGCACGTCCTTGCCGTCGGCCCGATGACGGGCAATGGCGTGCTCGGCCATGCGGATCACCGCCGAGTTGTACCCGCCGGCCAGACCGCGGTCCGATGTGACGATCAACACGCCGACCGTGCGCACCTCACGCCGATCAAGGAGGGGATGGCTTATACCTCCCGTGGCGGCGGCGACGTTGCGGATCACCTCGTTCATCTTCGCCGTGTACGGCGCCGCCTGGCCGAGGCGCAGCTGCGCCTTGCCGATGCGGGCGGTGGCGATGAGCTCCATGGCGCGTGTGATCTTCTTCGTCGATTCGACGCTCCTGATCCGCCGCTCGAGCTGCTGGAGCTCAGCAGAAGCCATCTCTGCCTACGCCTCTTCCTCGTCGCTCAGCTCGTCGAGCTCGTCCTCTTCGGAAACGGCTGCGGCTTCGAGGCCGGCGTCCTCCGCAACGCTCTCGGCACGTTGGGCGGGCGTCACCTCGGGTTCGACGAGACCCGCCTTGAAGGACTCCACGGCGTTGCGCATGGCGTCCTCGTCCATGGCTCCCGTGTCGGCGATCTGGGACAGCAGGTGGCCGTGCTGAGTGCGCAGGTACTCCTGGAGGAGCGCCTCAGTCTTCTCCACGTCCACCACTGCAACGTCGTCGAAGAACCCTTCGGTGACGGCGAAAATCACCGCGACCTGCTCAGCGACCGGCACCGGCTGATATTGGCCCTGCTTCAAGACCTCCACGACACGCCTGCCCCGCTCCAATTGGGCCTGGGAGGTGGCATCGAGCTCGGAGCCGAACTCGGCAAATGCCTCGAGCTCGCGGAACTGGGCCAGGTTGAGACGCAGTGGCCCTGCGATTTTCTTCATGGCCTTCACCTGAGCGGCGCCGCCGACGCGCGACACCGAGATGCCGGCGTTGATAGCCGGCCGGATGCCGCTGAAGAACAGGTCGGTCTCCAAGAAGATCTGGCCGTCGGTGATGGAGATCACATTGGTGGGGATGTAGGCCGAGACGTCATTGGCCTTCGTCTCGATGATCGGCAGCGATGTCAACGAGCCGGCACCGAGCTCGTCGGAGAGCTTGGCGCCACGTTCCAGAAGACGGCTGTGGAGGTAGAATACGTCGCCCGGGTAGGCCTCGCGCCCCGGGGGGCGCCGCAGCAGCAGCGAGATCTCGCGGTACGCAACGGCTTGTTTCGACAGATCGTCGTACACCACGAGGGCGTGCTGGCCGTTGTACATCCAGTACTGCCCGATGGCCGACCCTGCGTACGGCGCATACATCTGGAGGGCAGCGGCGTCGGCGGCAGAAGCGTTGACGACCACCGTGTAATCCATGGCCCCCGCCTCTTCGAGGATGGCCACGACCTGGGCCACCGTCGAGTTCTTCTGCCCGATGGCGACGTAGATGCACTTCACGCCGGCGCCGCGCTGGTTGATGATCGTGTCGACGACGATGGCCGTCTTGCCGGTCTGGCGGTCGCCGATGATGAGCTGGCGCTGGCCGCGCCCGATGGGCGTCATCGAGTCGATGGCCTTGATGCCCGTCTGCAGCGGCTCGGACACCGGCTGGCGCTGGACGACCGATGGTGCCTGGGTTTCGAGCAGACGACGCTCGGTGGTGTTGATTGGGCCCTTGCCGTCGATCGGGTGCCCGAGCGGGTCGATGACCCGGCCCAGCAGCGCATCGCCCACGGGGACGGAAAGCACACGGCCGGTGGATTTGACCTCGTCACCCTCCTCGATGCCGGAGGCATCACCCAGGATCACGGTACCGATCGAATCCACGTCGAGGTTGAGGGCCACGCCGAGGAGGCCGCCGGGGAATTCGAGGAGCTCCGAGGCCATCGCCTTCGGGAGCCCGCTGACCCGCGCCACGCCATCGCCGACGGATTCGACGTAACCGACGGTCTCGGCCTCGATGGTCGGTGACCAACCCGCCAGGTTGTCGCGGAGAGCAGCGGTGATGTCGCCGGGTTCGAGTGTCAGTTCAGCCATGGTGCATCAATCTCCCAGACCCTCCTAGGCCCATTGCTCGCGGAGCTCGTCGAGGCGGCCCTTCACCGTCCCGTCGAATACGGTGTCGCCGATCTTTGTCACAACGCCGCCGACGACCGATGGGTCGACGACGACTTTGGCCTCGACCCGCCGCCCCGTCGCCTCCGAGAGGGCCGCCTCGAGGCGAGTCACCTGGGCGGGGTCGAGCTCCACGGCCGAGCGGACCTCGGCGACGATCGCACCCTGTTGCTCGGCGACGAGCTCCGCCATGCGGGTGGCGACGGCGGCCAGTTCCCTGGCACGGCCGGCATGGACGACCAGGTGCACCGCCGCCACAGTCGCTCGCGAGGCGCGCCCGCCGAGCAGGTCTTCCACGATCCCCAGCTTGCGTCCGGCAGGAATCTGGGGATCGGCGAGCGTCTCGCGCAGCTCCGTGTTGGCCTCCATGGCCTGAGCCGCCCGGTAGATCTCGTCGGTGACGCGTTCCACGTCACCCTCGGCCCGAGCAATCTCGAGGAGGGCCGCGGCGTAGCCGTCGATGTGCGACATCGTCTCCATTGGTTAGTTCAAGCCTCCGAGCTCATCGATGTAGCCGTCGACGAGGCGGCGCTGCGCCTCGCGGTCGAGGCTCGTCGCGACGACCTTCTCGGCTACGTCGAGCGACAGGTCGGCCACCTGGCGTTGCAGGTCTGCAGCGACCCGCTCCCGCTCGGACACGATCTCTTCCTCGGCGCGGGCGCGGATGACATCGGCTTCCGTCTCGGCTCGGGCGACGATGTCGGTCTTGACCGACTCGCCCGAAACCCTCGCGTCGTCGACGATCCGTGCCGCCTCGCTTCGAGCGTCGGCGAGTTGCTGGCGATAGTCGGTCAGCAGGCTCTCTGCCTCCTTCTTGGCGTCCTCGGCTGCGGCCAGCTGGTCTTTCACCGCCTGGGTCCTGGCGTCGAGCGCCTTGTTGAGCGCGGGAATCGCCCACTTCCACACGAAGAAGAAGACGATCGCAAAGGCGATGATGCCCGCGATCAGCTCCTCGGTAGCAGGGAGCAGCAGATCGATCCCGCCGCTCTCCTCGACCTCTTCAGAGATCGGTTCGACCTCCTGGGCCAACAGGGCGAGCTGTGCGAACAGGTACTGCATCGACGAGCTCCCCTACGCCAGGAAGAAGAGCACGAACCCGATCAGGGCAAGTGCCTCGGTGAAGGCGATGCCGAGGAACATGGTCGTTCGCACCATGCCGGCGGCCTCCGGTTGTCGTGCCATCGCCTGGACGGCGTTGCCGGCGATGATGCCGATGCCGACGCCGGGACCGATGGCAGCGAGGCCGTACCCGATGAGGGCGAGGGACCCACTAATCGCTTCCATTGCTTCTTTTCCTTTCCTGCCGGACAGCAGTTGTCGTCGGTTCTCCAGAAATCAGTGCTCGACGTGCATCGAGGTCTCGATGTACACCGCGGACAAGAGGGTGAAGATGTAGGCCTGGAGCAGGATCACGATCAGCTCGAACATGTAGATCGCCAACGCCAGCGCCCACCAGGCGAAGCCGAACAGACCCTTCACGACGCCGATGTCGAAGATCGTGACGAGCGAGACGTACCCGGTGAGGAGCAGCAGCGACAACATCACGTGGCCGGCGACGAGGTTGGCAAAGAGCCGGACCGCCAGCGAGAAAGGGCGGACGAAGAAGATCGAGAAGAACTCGATGATGCCCACCAGCGGCTTGAGGAATGTCGGCACCCCGGGAGGCCAGATGATCCCCGTGAGGTAGGAGAAGCCGTTTCGCTTGAAGCCGACCGTGATGAAGATGACCCACGTCAACAGGGCGAGGAACAGCGGGATCGCCATGCGCGACGTGATGGGGAAGTTGATGAACGGCGTCACCTCGAAGATGTTGCCGATGAAGATGAAGATGAAGAGCGCCATGAGGTAGGGGAAGAAGCGAATTCCCTCGGGGCCGATGATGCCGACGGCGACCTCATCGCGGACGAAACCCATGAGGCCTTCGATCGCAGCCTGAAAGCGGCCGGGAAGGACCGACCTCTTGCGGAGACCGAAGAACATCAACGCCATGGCGAGGAGAGCGACGAGGAAGATGAGCACCACGGTGCGGGTGATCGGGAAGCCACCGATCTCGAAAATGATCTGGCGGAACTCGAAGAGCTCGCGTACATCCTCAGGGGCACACACCGACGAGGTGCTGAGATCACACTCTCCGCTCGCCAGGATCAACTGGTCCACTCCAAGTCCCTTTCTGCGCCGTTGACGATTGCCACCGCCTCGATGGACAGCAGCACCAGATAGCACACGACCACCGAGATGCCCATGGCCAGCCGGTCGATCTCGGTCAGCTGGATGATGACGAGCATCGTCAGCGTGATGAGGCCGAGCCGGATCAGGAAGCCGAACAGGGCGGCGGCATGATACAGACTCAGCGAGATGGCGGCAGCCGTCGACATGATCCATCCGCCGGCCAGGAAGTTCACAACGACGATGGCGCAGCCGATGGCGGCGGCAATGGCGCCTTCCCAGCCGCGGAGCAGCCCGAAGACGAGGATGAGGACCGGCGCCACGAACACAGCACGCTTGGCAATGTTGGTGCCGATGATGGCTTCAACCGGCCGCCTCTCCGGCGACGGGAGGTGCATCACGGCGGGATCGAGGTCGTCAGGCGCCATGACCGCGCTTCCGGCCTTCCTCTTCGAGGCCCTCGGACCTTTGCCACATCCGGAAGTACCCGACGCCGACTCCGGCAAGCAGCCACACGATGGTCATCACTGGGCTCGTGCCAAGCACCCAATCGAGGAAGAGGCCGATGAGGAGGCCGGCCACGATGTAGGAGATGAAGTCGGCGCCTCCGGAGAAACCACCGGTTATGGCTTCTTTTGGCGGCACCCGTCGTGGCTTCGTGCGGTCCATCTCGGCGTTCCCCGAATTCGTCTCGTCAGGGTCGAGGCCGGTCATGACCGGCCCCCGGGAGACCATGTGAACGGGTTCACAAGGCCCGGGCGGGAGGTTAGGAAAAGCCAGGTTGCTAGTCCCTCTGTCGGTTCGTGAGGTCGCAGCGGCTGACTGGGGCCGGGTCGTGGTTGAAGCATGCGCACCAGACCTTACGGCGGTAGTTCAGCCCACGTAGCCCGAGAACGAAGCCGGGTAGGCCGGGAACTCCTCGACGAGTTCGGAGACCGCCTCACCGAACTGCTTGAGGGCGAGGTCGTCGTCTCGCTTGCGCATGATCTCGACGATGAGACGCCCCAGGGTGACCATCTGTTCCTGCTTCATGCCCTGGGTCGTCACCGCAGGGGTTCCGATGCGGATGCCGGACGTCACGAACGGCGACCGCGGGTCGAAGGGGATGGAATTGCGATTGAGCGTGATGCCCATGTCGTCGAGCAACGTCGCCGCTTCCTTGCCGGTGAGGTCCTCGTCGATGCTGCGGAGATCGACGAGGAACATGTGGTTCTCGGTGCCGCCGGAGACGATGCGGGCGCCTTCTCCCGCCATGGTGTCGGCGAGGACCTTGGCGTTGCGCACCACCTGGGTGGCGTAGTCGTGGAACTCGGGGGTCGCCGCCTCCTTGAAGGCGAGGGCCTTGCCTGCGATCTGGTGGTTGATGGCACCGCCCTGGGCGTAAGGGAAGACCGCCTTGTCCATGGCAGACCCGTACTCCTCCGTAGACAGGATGAGCCCCCCGCGGGGGCCGCGCAGCGACTTGTGGGTGGTGGCGGTGACGATGTCGGCGTGCTCGACGGGGTTGGGGTGCGCCCCGCCGGCGACGAGGCCGGTGATGTGGGCCATGTCGACGAGGTAGACCGCCCCCACCTCGTCGGCGATGGCGGCAAAGGCGTCAAAGTCCGGGATCTGCGAGTACGCCGAGTAGCCGCAGATGATCATCTTCGGCTCGTGCTCGTGGGCGAGGCGGTTCACCTCGTCCATGTCGATGGTCTCGGTCTCGGGGTCGAGGCCGTAGGCGACGATGTCGAAGATGGCTCCGGAGAAGTTGACGGGAGAGCCGTGGGTGAGGTGGCCGCCCTGGTCGAGGCGCATCCCCATGATCGTGTCACCCGGCTCGAGGACGCCGAGGTAGGCGGCCATGTTGGCCTGGGACCCGGAGTGGGCCTGGACGTTGGCGTGCTCGGCGCCGAAGAGCGCCTTGGCGCGTTCGATGGCGAGCGACTCGATCTCGTCGACGACCTCACAGCCCTCGTAGTAGCGGCGGCCGGGGTAGCCCTCGGAGTACTTGTTGCCGAGCACCGAGCCGACGGCCTGCATGGTGGCGTACGAGGCGAGGTTCTCCGAAGCGATGAGGTGGATGTGGCTGCGCTGGCGCTCCGCGTCTTTGGTGAGCAGATCAGCGAGAGCGGGATCCGCCTCGGCGAGAGGGGTCATATCGGTCATCAGGGTTCTCCTGTGAAGCCGGGCGGGGCGCGAGGCTAACAGGGAGACGGCGTCGAGAGTGCCGCTCAGCCCTCCGAGGAGGCGTCGATACCCGCAGTTGATCCGCCTTCTCTGCGACAATGTCCCCATGAAGAAAGCGATGATCACCGGGATCACGGGCCAGGACGGCTCACACCTCACCGAGTTGTTGCTGGAGAAGGGCTACGAGGTCCACGGCATCATCCGGCGTGCCTCGACCTTCAACACGCAGCGGATCGACCATCTCTACCAAGACCCGCACGAGAGCGGGACGAGGATGTTTCTCCATTATGGGGACATGACCGACGGCTCGCAGATCGCGCGGGCCATCCGCACAGTGCAGCCGGACGAGATCTACAACCTCGCCGCCCAATCGCACGTCGCCGTCTCGTTCCAGCAGCCCGAATACACCGGTGACGTCGC
>Ga0255054_10000404_pt1 | contig 25661 bp, 23 predicted proteins | sample JV7_2_23_MG_FD_188634 | JGI IMG/M metagenome (GOLD analysis project Ga0255054, IMG submission 188634) | Seawater microbial communities from Jervis Inlet, British Columbia, Canada - JV7_2_23 | ecosystem: Environmental > Aquatic > Marine > Inlet | place: Canada: British Columbia | collected... | reverse complement strand
TGTTTTCCGTGTTTAAAATTCCTCTTGATTCTAATGTAAATAACAGACCTATTGTTAATCCCTCTTCAATTGAAGAGATAAAAGATTATTATTATGAATGTTACAAAAAAGATACATATTGTAATCTTATTTTAAAACGTACTCCGAGTGGGCCTACTAGAAAATTTTCAATAACTAATGCTTTTACTCCTTGATAAAAGAATAATCTACATCATTATTCTTTGCATTAGTATCCAAACTATAGTTACTAATAATATGATGGTAATTACCCAAAATTCATAATCAGGTTCTTCTGGTTCCATTTAATGTAGGTATACAGATATCTATATTATGGTTTAAACTGCAGGAGACAAAAGATCTCCATTGGAGAACAACCATTACACTCTATGATCGTAACCGATAGAACCAGACCCGCTAACATCTGAAGTAGGTGCAGGGGTAGAACGATCAGCTTCAATTGATCCAGACCCAGTAGGTTCTGCACCACCACTTGGAGCTGAGGTTGTCTCAGGGGTGTTGCTAACGCCTCTATGCTCATAACCGATAGATCCTGAACCACTGGGAGCTGAAGTAGAATCAGGTGTTGTATAAAATTCTTCTGACATGATAAGAATATTTAATGCTCGCGGTAAGAAAAAAGGCGATCCGAAGATCGCCTTGATGTTAACTTATAGCTCTGAACAAGTTCTATCCAACCGTTCCTTCAGCCGTTACTTTCAAATTAGCAAGTTTCCAGCCACCACCATCACCGCATAAAGTACCATGACTACAATCTCCACCACAATCTTTATACCAATGTGGATCATTTACACCTGGTGACCAATCACCATGATAAGAAGGAGTGAACCACCAACCAACTTCCATAGCATCTTTCAACTTACTCATATCTAATGTATCACTACCAGGGTAAGCTGGTTCATTCATATCAAATACTGTAACAGGGTCTCCTCCACCTTGAGAAAGTGTTATGGTCATATTAGTATAGTCAGCATTAAAGACTACTTCCATATGGAATGATTTATTTGGATCAATTTTACCTACCAAATCATGCACACCTGGCGAACCAGCTGCAGCTTGCATTTCATCCCATTCCCAACATTCTGTATTAGCTGCATCAGTAAACGAAACTTCGTATCTTTGAGGTCCCTGTTTATCATCTGCTAAATGTAAAGTATGTTGAAACATTTTTTGTCCGTTAGTTTCTATGAAGTCGATTTCATTACAAAACGGGCATGGGTAACCTGGATCGCCTGGTTTGGGTTCAAATTCAGCATCACAATAGTTACCATTTCCTTTAGGCTGTTTGTCACTTGTAACAGCATAAAAAGCTGCATTCAACCAATCACCAGTAAAGCCTGATCGTTGAGCAAGACCTGATAAATCAAGATCAGCTTCTATTTTAGAAATATTTTTATAACCTAACTTAGAACAAGCTCTTCCTGCTTTTACGTTTCCTGCAGATCCAAAACTTACTCCACCTGTGCTTATTTCTGGATCTGTTCCGCAGTTGTTATAATCGACTTCAAAATCGACATCATATTCTTGTCCATCAGGATCGTCATCCCCTACTTGCGGGAAACTACCTACCCAATAAACATAAGCTTCTGCATTGGGGTCTTCTGAATCAGTTTCAAAATCAATTCCATCACCAGCAACATCTCTAATATAGACGTTACCTGGACCAACTAATGTTGCATTTACTGATGTAGTGTATACACCCCATCCTTCAGTTAAGGGAAGGTGACCTATTCCGTTTTCAAAAATTATACTTTGACTGACATGTTCTTCCATGATGTCACTATTTATGTTATAATAGCGGTTAAAAAAAGAGCCCCCTAAGGGGCTCTTCGATTATTTTCTGATAATGTAATTATTATCTGGTTGCTTTATTATAATAGTTCCTTTAAAGCTTTGAGGAATCGGTAACTTCCAATCTATCTCAGGTTTTGACTTTAAAGCTCTGTCATTTATTTTATGAGGTATATAATAAGGCCTATAATATCTAATTACAATCTCATCTCCCTTTCATTCACCAGGCTTACCACGGCGTCTACGCTCGCCTTTACGCTCGTTATCGAGCTGTTTCTTGCGATCATTTTTAAACACCCCGTCTTTGCCTAGCTCCTTTAAACGAGCTCCGATTTCTTCACGATGTTTCTTAGATGCATCTCCATGTGACTTTCTCAACTCTCCAAGAGCTGCTCTAAGCTTAGCTATTACATCATCGTCACCAGACTTCTTTAACTTCTCCCAAAGAGCTCTGCTCTTCTTCTTAAGTTCTGTTTCCTTACCTCTCCACTCTTTTACGAGCCCGGCAAGTTTATCATCAGAACGAACTAGCTTTCCAAATGATTTACCTCGAGAGCTGTTTTTGCCGCCACCGACTTTAGAACCGCGTTTCTTAGCATCTTTCTGCTTTTCTGCGCGTTTCTTTTTAGCTTCTTCGAATCGATTCTTTAGTGGTACCACTAAAATATCTCCTCCGTTAGGGCCTATTCCCGGGCCTATATTCTTAGAAGGTTTCTTTCCATCGCGATGAGTAACTTTATCTTTACCCTTCGGTCCCTTATCAGATTTTAAATCTGTAGTGTTGCCGGCAACACATATATCAGATTTTACCTGTGCGTTAACTGAAGTCGCTACCGCTAGCGTAACTGCTAGAGCGACTACTTTGATTAATGTTTTCATTTTTTTCCTTTTCTATTAGGGTAACAAGCAGACAATCTTGTACCCCTAGACACAAATACTTAATCGGCTTGTTCTTTAGATTCGTTTTGATAAATATACACCATGGCGTCTGTATAACCTTTTATGTAGTCGTCACTTTCCTGATCTGTCAAATAGTATGTCGTTATACTCCCTAAAATTAATCCAAATATTAAACCTGTAAAAATCATAACTAGTTTATTAAAAACCATATGATTGACTTTAATTAATAATTGTTCTTTAGTCATCACTAATTATATCTTTTTTTCTGATTTTATCTATACATTCTTTACAAATAAATTTTTGTACCCCATGTCCCGTTTTTAACTTTCCCCATTCCTGTCTTGTGACTAGCATTAAATGTTGTTCATTTGGCACTTCCATTTTACAATTTTGGCAAGTGACCATATAAATATTTAAAACTATGTTCGATAAAGACCAAAAAAGCATTTACGTATTAGCAGAAAAAGTAATGACAGGAGACCCTGGAAGAGGTGGTTCTGATAGACATAGATTGCCTCCTTTTACTTCTGATATAGTGGGGGATAAAAAGATAACTTTTAGAAAAGATCCGGACGGGTTAGGTGCTAAGACAATAATAATGTATAGAACTTTTGGGTCAAGTACTGAATCGTCTATAGATTCAGGAATGATGACTCAATTTGAAGAGTTTGTCGAAAAAATAGCAACTGACGATATCGAAAAATGGAATGAAATAACTCAATTTTTACATTATGTTTATCTCTCGCCCGGGAAATTTGATAAAGAATCTAGAGAAGCAGCTAAAGATATATTAGATTTATATTTACCGGGTTGGAGACCTGATTGGGAAGAAGATGCAGAATATCTTCATTGATTTTTTTATACCATTTTTAAATAGAATAAACCAATACGTTCGGGTATGAATAAAAAAAAGAAACGTAAGCCGCAACATTATATTACAAGATGGGATGGAATTAGAATACCTATCTATTTTGAGTCAATAGATATAGAAGAACGCGCGGATGGGTGGTGTTATGATCCTTCTTCAAACGAAAGAAAAATTATTGTAGATGAAGCATTAGGAAAAAGGCGCAAACTAAACGTTATTATTGAAGAAATTACTCATGCCTTTTTTTTCGATGAACCTGAATATAAAGTTAGAAAATACTCCGCGGAACTAGGAAGAATAATTTACAATAGATTTATGAAGCAGAATGCTATTGAAAATTTTGAGGAGTGATGTATAATTAATGCATGAACAGAACATTAGTTTCACATGAATGCCCGGTTACGATTTTAGAAGAGTCCTTAGTGTTTAATGACTATCAATATTGTTTAGTCCATCTAATGGAAGAACAAGAGAAGTATAGAGAGTGGTTTACAGAAAGGTATAGAGCTCTAAGACCTAATGGTGAGATTCTTTTGGATAATTCAATTTTTGAGTTAGGTGAATCTTTTGATTCAGACAAATATGTAGAGTGGGCTAGAATAATTAAACCTAATTTTTATATTGTACCTGATGTTCTAGAAGAGGGGTATGATACTATTCATAAGTTTGAAGTTTTTATGACCAATTATGATAACGTACCTGGTAAAGCTATTGGTGTTGTGCAAGGAAAGAATTGGCAAGAAGTAATCGATTGTTATAAGTTTATGTCAACTTGGGCTGACTATATTGGAATTAGTTTTGATTTTAGTATGTATGATGTTACAGGTACAGGTCGGACAAGATTAGAAAAATGTGCAACAGGACGGCAGCAACTAGTACAAAGACTTATTGATGAGGGGCATTGGAATTGGAATAAGCCACATCATTTGTTAGGCTGTTCTTTAGCAAGAGAGTTTTCGTGGTATCGAAAGAATGACATTTATAATATTAGATCTGTTGACACTTCTAATCCTGTTACAGTTGGTATTGAAGAACAATATTATAATGGTGATTTTGGTATGGATGATAAACCAAAATTAAAACTATTTGAACAAATTGATGTTGAAATAAATGACGATCAAATGGATGCAATTAACTATAACACTAAAATGTTTGATAAGATTGTTAATGGTGCTTTGACTAAATATAATTATGAAGTTTGACGAATTATGGGTCATCCACCAAGAAGGGTTTGATTCTTTACAAACCCAAGATGCGCAAACGGGTAACAGCCAACAGCATACTAATCAAGGAATTACCCCGGCAGAGTATAGAAGCACCGGAGCGTCAGAAGGTGAAGAGGACCACGGACCGATATCAAAAGAAAAAGCAACCGCAGGAACTATTATTGAATTTTTAAAAACTCATAGAGAAAAAGGCATGAATACAGCTGAAATAGATAACGTGATATCTAAATTAGCTGACCTAGAACAGCGTTTATCTAGCAATATTAGATAAATACTTTTGATATGAGAAATTTACTATTAATACCCTTGCTGGCTCTGTTTTTGACTGGATGTACTTCCAACGAAAACTTAACTCCCGAACAAGCCGCGGAGAAGAAATTGAATACTATTTTGCTTGTTGTTGAAAATGGCGTTACATTCTCCACTAAAACTTATCTTGCAACAGTTCAAGATAAAGAAAAAGTAAGAGGTTATTTTACGGACGCAGCTTCTATTCTTAACGGTTTAGTAACTGACGGAAAAGTAGAACCTACTGTAGTTAAAAAATATTTATCTGATGGTATTAACGAAAAAGTACCGGTACCTTTTAATACAGCTGTTATTGGTGCGTTAGATTTAGGCTTATCTGCATATAATGGTTTTTATGCTGCTAATGTTAAAGATAATATTGCAAATAAAGACAAAGCTGTTAAAGTTTTAAAAGCTATTGCAGCTGGTATTGAAGCTGGTGTTGATCCAGTATCGGGTGATATTAATGCTTTAGAGAATCCATTGAAAGGCTATACAGACTTTACACTCTAATAATAGTACATATCATATTGTAAGCGGCCTTTATGGCCGCTTTTTTTTATTAAATACTTAAAAAATGACCAGGTTACCAAAGTCAGAACTCACCCGAGTTCTCAACGCGCAAGGAGGTATTAATACTCCTATTATTCATGCTCCAGATGCCAATTATGTTCTTTATTCTTTAGACTATATTAAAGGTGAAGGGTATTCTAGATTTAAAGATTGGTTATTCAAGAGAGGTATATTAGGATGGAGACATACATTCGATTGTGATAATTACGCTGAAGCTTTTAGAGTGTTTATGCAAATAGTACATTCTAAAGCTCAGAATGATAAAGATGACAATTCAAGAAAACAATCTGTAGCTGTAGGTGTTATTTGGTATGAAAGAGATGGGAGAGGTGGTCATGCTATTAATATTGTTGTAACAAAAGTTGCCGATAAACTAACTGTTAGATTTATAGAACCTCAAGATGGTAAAGAAGTAGAGCTATCCAAGAGCGAAAAAGAATCGATATTTTTTGTGTTAATATGAAAAAGAATGATAAAAAAGAGTGTGGTATTATTTTAGGTTTAATGATAATTATGATAATATGTCTTGCCGGTTGTAAAGAAAAAGACGAATTTGAAACAACTCCAGAATACGTCTTGATACCCCCGGTCAGGGTTTTATCATAAGTTGATGCCAGATAAAACTAGCCTTACTTGGACCGATATAGAAAAAGATACCGACAACGTGGTATCAAAAATTAAAGCATCCGGAAAAGAATATGATTGTATATTAGGTATAGCAAATGGTGGTTTAGTTCCTACTTGCATAATAGCAAAAGCTTTAAAGATAAAAAACGTATTAACAGTATCAATAAAATCATATATTGATGAATATGCTCACGATGTTCAATTTATTACATCTATTAATTGGAGCGACCTAAAGGGTAGAAAAAGAATATTGGTTATTGATGATCTAATAGATAGAGGGGAAACAGTATTTGAAGTAGAAAAGATCCTCGGATATCTCAAATATAAACACAAACTTACTTATGATTTTGACACAGCTGTACTATATTTGAAGAAGAATGATTCTTATGAACCTAGAGCAATACCAAAATATTATTCTCAAATTACCGACCCTAAAACGTGGTTAGTCTTTCCGTGGGAATAAATATAATAAATGAACAAAGATAATCATCTTATCTATGAAGCTTATACAGTTCAAGAAGAAGGATTGAAAGATATAATTAAAGGCGCTGGAGCGGCTGCAGCAATAGGTTTAGGTTCTATGGTGGGTGCTAATAACTTAACTGCTTCTGATGTAGCCAACGCTGCTATAGAAAAACCAATAGGTGAGATGGATCCAAAAATGGATAGAGAATTTGTTGAGTATATAAAATCAACAGAAAATGCCGGTAAGACGGGCTTTAAAAATGGTAGATGGTATCCACATGATAGCTATGAAGGCGGAACAGATACAATAGGTTATGGTCATAAACTTGGAGAAACAGAAAAATATCCTCAAGGAATATCTAATAGTCAAGCAGAAAATTTTCTTAAAAGGGATTTAATGAATGCTGAAAATCTTGTAAAGCAAAAGATAGGAAAAGAGTATGAAAATCTAGATATGAAAAGGAAACAAATGTTTATAGATTTTGCATATAATTTAGGTTCTAAATTTACAACAAAATTTCCGAAATTTACGAGAGCTGCGTTAGCTAATGATATTAATGGAATGATAAAAGAATATGAAAGATCTGCTAAAGGTAAAAAGCTAACTAGAAGAAACGAAATGTTCTTTGATTTATTTTTAAAAGATAGACAATTTGTTGATCCATCTAAAGGCAAAAAAGATTCTGAAGAAACTTCTGTTATAGTTAAACAAGGCGATACATTTACTAAAATTGCTAATATTCAAAGAGTTAATGTAAATGATTTAATGAAAGCTAATCCTGGAGTTGACCCTAAAAAACTTCAAATTGGACAAAAATTAAATTTACCTTAATACCAACCGCCTTGGGTTCCTGCATTAGTTGAAATAAATTGAGGTGTATTTTTCATTGGTTCATCCACAACGGCCGATGCATCTAATTTATCAGGAGTTACACTACCCTTTTTCTTTTTCTTCTTTTTAAGCATTTCACAACGCTTACATTTTTTACCTTTTAATAATTCAGTAGGTATATTAATTTGAGAAACATCTGGTACGCCTATTTGTGCTGCTCCTTTAAACCCCCCTTGCCCTGCTTTGAGACCACCTAGAGGTCTCCCAACAGCTAAAATATCGGGGCCATTTTTGACTCTATCAAAATGCCCCGATGCATTACCTACTTCAGTTAGGTAAAATTTTTCGAACGATATCACCTCTTAATGTTTTTCCACATTGCAGCAGCAGCTATCTTTTGTCCTTTTTCACCACCACCAGCTGCTTTAGCTACTTTAGCAAAACCTTTTCCTTTTTTGCCTATGTCGCCACCAGCCCTGGCTTTCTTAGCTACCGCGCTTTTCTTTTTTTTTGACAAGCCTGCAGAAGGTTTTTCTTCATCTTCTGCCCAATCTGCATATAAATCTCTTGCTAATGCTTTTCTTGTTGGAGCTGATACAGAACCGCCTTCTTTAATTTCGCTTGTTGCACGTTTAAGTAAAGCCTTACCTGCTGTTCCTCTTTTTCGAACTTGTGCTAATAGCTCTTTATCCGAAAGATGGCCCGTTTTATCATGCTCTTCAGCATCTTCATCATGAACAAAGCTCCATCCTGGGGGTGCATGCTTTTCACCGGTACCACCCATTCCCATAATCCCAGCAAGACCGACACCTTCGATGGTTTCTTTTAAAGCTTTTTTCTCTTCAGTTGTATCGTCATCATCCGGTTCGTCTTCATCCATATGCTGCTCAGGAGCGCCTTTGGATTTTTTGGGTTTATTCTTTTTATCTCTAACGAACCGGTTGCCTTCTCCGATAATATACTTACCTAAAAGATCATTGATTAAATCGTCGTAACGTGCCATATCGTTATTTATGTTTATCCGGTACGTTTCCATGCAGATAATGGAGAAGCACCAGATCCTAATGTTGTCAACGTGCCTGCTGGAGCCCAAACTAGACCAGATCCTTCCATCCAACGATTTACGTTTGTTGGGTTGCTATCATAGTCAATATCACTAGACCAGATAACAGACCCTACAGGGTATAGTACGCTCCAGTCAGCTTTTATACCAGAAAGGCTTAATTGGAGAATTTGAGGAACTGCTCCTGTTGAAACATTATCTATATTAACACCCACCGTTCCTGTAGTCATAAGAGTTGTTGTGTTAGATGTATCACCATTAACCATTAACCCATTACCGGTAAATATTTCTGTAACTGTTCCTTCTGTGGCAGTATCATTTCTAGCATTTGCAACTATAGCCCATTCAGCTGGTTCAATTGGATTTGTACCGGTTAGGGCTTTTAATGTAGTGTCATTTAAATCAAAACAAATATCTCCTGATACTGCATAATATATTGTGTTACTTTCATTTAAATCTGTATTAAAATTACTATAATAGAATTTTTGACCAACAATATTTCCGCCGTTAGTTTCACCATCGCCAACCCAAACTTTTTTAGAATCTGTAGCGTAACCTAATTCAGCGGCATCCAAAGTGATAGTATTTTTTTCGACTGTTGTTCCACTTCTTATTAAGATCTTTGTAATCTGATCTGCCATATAGATATTTATACTTGAGTATTAAAGAACCATTCTATAATATGATTAATGGCAAAAAAACTTTCGTGCATCGTTAGTGGTAGAACTTTAACCATAGCAAATTCATATTATCTGAAAAAAGTAGAAAAAGCTGGTGACGAAGAAAAACTACATTCAACATATATATGCAAAGAAGCTAAAAAATTATTAAGGTTAGGTAATAATATTGATAGTGTTAGAGAAAAATTGTGTGATAAAGATATTATTAGCGAGTTACCACAATTAGATGAAAATCTCATCACAGAGATAGTATTTGGAAACAATAAAAAGAAATTTATTAGCACTACAGATTTCAATACGTTGTCAAGTGTCACACATAATCAAACTGATCCTGAAGTTTTATCTTTTATTGCAAAGCTTTCTAAATAAATATTTTAGTGCCTATAACAGTACCAGAATTAATTAAACAATACGGAAAGGCAATTCCGGTTAATCAGAGCAATATAGGTAAATTTCCTCTTGGCGGTGGGGTTACACCAACTAGATCCGAAACACCAACACAAACAAGAACAGTTACACAAACACCTACCAATTCAAGGACAGCAACTCAAACACCAACAAGAAGCAGGACACCTTCTCAAACTACCACCCAAACACCGACAAGGTCAGCTACCCAGACAAAAACTAAAACACAAACACAAACTGCAACACCTACAGAGACTAGAACACCAACATATACCAAAACACCTTCTCCAACAAGAACAAGAACACCATCACAAACAGCAACTAGTTCAAATACACCTACAAGAACAGTCACTCGAACACCTACACAAACAAGAACCAGATCACAAACACAAACACAAACGATCACCTACACAAGAACACCTACCCAAACTAGAACACCTACACAAACTAGAACAAGAACCAGAACACCTACTCAATCACCTACTCAATCAAGAACTAGAACCCCTTCTAATACTAGAACACAATCACCTACTCAATCAAAAACTCAGACTCAGACTCAGACTCAGACAGCAACGAGATCTAGAACACCAACTCAAACACCATCAGTTACTGTATCCGCGAGCTTTGGGAGTTCTCCTACACCAACACAAACACCAACACAAACCAGGACATCTACAGAAACAAGAACACGGACACCAACACAAACCAGAACAAAATCTATTACACAATCAGTTACTAGAACGAGAACACCTTCTCAAACTGAAACACCAACACAAACGAGAACAGCTTCTCAAACACAAACACAGACGCAAACACAGACGCAAACACAAACACAAACTGCAACACGTACTGCAACATCTACTAGAACGTCTTCACAAACACAAACCTCTACTAAAACAGCTTCACCAACAAGGACAAGAACACCTACACAAACTCAAACAGCAACAGTAACTAAATCTAAGACACAATCGTCTACACGAACTAGAACACCTACACAATCACCTACTCAATCAAGAACTAGGACACCTACACAAACTCAAACATCAACACAAACTCAAACAGCAACACAAACTCAAACACCCACACAATCAAAAACTAGAACTAGGACACCATCTCAAACTGAAACACCAACACAAACAGCAACTAGATCTAGAACTCCAACACACACACCGACGCAGACTCAATCACCGACGCGGACTCAAACATCTACTCAAACAAGAACACCTTCAGCAACTAAAACTAGAACAGCCACTACTACAAGAACAAGGACACAAACTCAAACTAGATCACAAACAACTACAAGAACAAGAACACCGACACAAACAGCTACTAGAACACAAACACCTACAAGAACACGGACACCTACTAGAACACAAACACCTACAAGAACTCGTACACCGACACAAACAAAGACGAGAACACCTTCAGCAACTAAAACTAGAACAGCTACAACAACAAGAACGGCTACAGAAACACCTACAAGAACGAGAACGCCTTCTGGAACACAAGGTACAACTCCGACACAAACACCAACGCAATCACAAACACAAACCAGAACAAAATCTATTACACAATCAGTTACTAGAACGAGAACACCATCTGGAACACAAGGTGCAACTCCAACACAGACACAAACACAATCAACAACACAGACACCAACTCAAACACAAACATCTACAAGAACACAAACACCTACGAGAACAAGAACACCTACTCAAACATCTACACAAACAAGAACAAAATCTATTACTCAAACAAGGACGAGAACGAGAACTAGAAGTCAAACACCAACAGCTACACAAACACCAACGAGAACGAAATCAAAGACAAATACTCCTACACAAACGGCATCACACACAAGAACCAGAACAAGAACACCATCAGCTACACCTTGATAAATATACACCTTTATCTTTTTCACATCTGTTGAAGATAGGGTGTGAAGAATAAATATATTTGTGGCACAAAAGAAACGCAATATTATTGATTATGTGAACTTGGGGGAGCAACAATTTGCTACCCAAACACCAACAGTTACTCAAACACCCACTGTTACAAAATCAATAACTTCTACTCCGCAAGCTACAACTACAAAAACAGTTACAGGATCACCGGAAGTAACAGCGACAACAACAAGAACGTCATCTCAAACACAAACAAAAACAAGAACACCCACTCCGTTTACAACCCCGACATTTGCAACACCCACACCAACACCCACTGAAACAAAAAGCGTTACACCTACACCAACACCTACAAAAACAAAAACATCAACTCCAAATGAATCTCCAACACCTACTCCAACACAGGACCAAACAGTTACTGTATCTCCTACCGTGACAGTAAGTGTTACTCAAACGCAGACACAAACACCTACTAGGACAAAAACTCAGACTCATACAGTTACACAAACAATTACACATACGGTTTCCCAAACACAAACACAAACACAGACACAGACACAAACTCCTTCACCGTCAGTAACTAAATCAATTACACAAACTAAAACTAAAACAGGTACCACAGCTGTTACACCAACACCTACAAGAACGAGAACACCTACACAAACCGTAACACAATCCCCTACCGGGACTAAAACTAGAACACCTACACAAACAGCAACCGAAACACCTACACAAACACCCACACAAACAAGGACGAGGACACAAACACCTACAAGAACGAGAACACCATCTGGAACACAAGCTATATCAACAACGGCTACAACAACAAGAACGAGAACACCTTCACAGACAGCAACAAGATCTAGAACAGCTACTCAAACACCCACACAAACAGCAACCGAAACACCTACACAAACAAGGACGAGGACACCTACACAAACTCAAACAGCTACACGTACAAGGACATATACACCATCTACTGGGGCATCAGCAACACCAACGAGAACGAAATCAAAGACAAATACTGGAACGCCTGAAGTAACCGTATCATTATCACCTACTCAGAACTCAAGTGCGACGGCAACGAGAACAAGAACACCTACTCAAACCAGAACAAAATCTATTACTCAAACAAGGACGAGAACAAGAACACCAACACAAACTGCCTCAACTACATAGTTATTGACCACAATTGAATAAATAATATTGTGGCTAAATATTTTGACAGAGGGAGTCCCCTTAATAGGTCTAACCAGGGTCAAGATCCTGTAAGAAGAGTTAATCGAAATCGATCTTTAAACCCGAATATTTTCGATCCAAATCCTCAAGCGCAACGTAGTAGTATGCAAGGTGGGCTTATTCCTCAAGGACACCCTCAAAAGAAACATAAAGTTCCTTTTGCAGAGAGATATGGTGCGTCACCCACTCCTACTCAAACAGTTACGGTCTCTACCACTACAGGTGGCTCACCTACAAATACCGTTACAAGTACACAAACAGCTACACAAAGCCCTACTGTTACACGTTCAAGAACACCTACACAGACGTATACAGTATCAGCAACACAAACACCTACACAAACACAAACCCAAACACCAACTCAAACAAGGACTAAAACCGAAACAGTTACACAAACAGTTTCACAAACACCTACAAAATCTATTACACAAACAGTTTCTCCAACTCAGACACGTACTCAAAGTGCTACTGTAACCCCTACAAGAACACCTACAGAAACGCTTACACAAACAGTTACAAAATCTATTACTCAATCAGTTACTAGAACGAGAACACCTACTCAGACTGAGACACAAACACCTACTCAGACGCCTACAAGATCGAGAACACCTACACAAACAGCTACTCAAACACAGACACAAACAGTTACACGTAGTAGAACACCTACAGAAACAGTTACACAAACAGTTACTAAATCTATTACCCAAACAGCTTCTCCAACTCAGACACCTACTCTGACTCAGACACAAACACAGTCACAAACTCAAACGCCTACACAAACCGATACTCCTGATGTTACTCCAACACAAACACCTACACAATCACAGACACAAACACCTTCACCGACGCTAACAAAATCTATTACACAAACATCTACTATTTCAGTATCTATAACACAAACTAAGACAATTACTCAATCACCTACGCAAACAAAAACTATAACACAATCACCAACACAGACACCAACTCAAACTCAAACACCTACACAAACATCTACTATTTCAGTATCAAAAACTCAATCACCAACACCTACACAAACTCAAACACAAACACAGACACCTACAGGTACTCCTCCGGTAACATCTACACAAACCCCGACACTCACACCGACGCTAACAAAATCTATTACACAAACGCCTACTATAACAGTATCGATATCTCAATCACCTACAACCACACAAACACCTACACAAACACCTACTATTTCAGTATCAAAAACTCAATCACCAACTCCTACACAAACACCCACACAAACACCTACTTCCATTACTTCATATACATGCGAGTTAACTGGAACAGGTGGAGCACCTCATCCAACACAAGACAGTGTTACATTCCAGTCTGCTGGTGGTGATGTATTTGAATATGATTGTATCGGAACTGGAACACCTACAGTAGCTTCAATGACTATTACAGTTAGTGGGGCAATTAAATCTATCGTACCATATTCATTATCAAACTACACCGGTCAGAACTTTAGAGTTCAAATTGCTGGTACGTTTTATAGTAGTACATTCTTGGATGGAACAAGAGCTTTCTAATGGAAAAAGAAAAATTAATAGGAACAGGTGGTGCACCGCATGTAAATTCACATGGTATTACTTTTCAAGCAGGTAAAGATGATACATTAGAATTTACCCCTATTGTTGAAGGAGATGCCGGTATTAATAGTACCGGTGTTTATGTTAACAACCAACCAAAATGCTTCATTAACTGGGGTAATAATGAATATAAAGATGCTGATGTTACTTACTTTGATAGAGCTAATTCTAAAGAATATACATTTAAGTTAACTAATAGCAATATACATCTTAACTAGAGAATAAATATCCTTAACTAAAGAATAAATATAGTTAATGGGACAAGTATTTTATACCGGTCAAGTAAGCAGATATGTAGGCAATACAGAATTAACAGTTTCCAATACGTTATTCGCCGCCGCTTCTAATATCAATTCTATGTTTGCAGGTGAAGCTATCACAAATGCTTCTCTGATAAAATATACTCCTGGTGCACCGGAATTCTTGCAAGGATTTACAAAATTTATCCCTGGTAGTTCCTATATGATGTTCGTTAGAGGCACGTCATCGTTACCTTTAAGTGGTGCGACTAGTGTAGATTTTATACCACCAGTTGATGATAACGAAGATGATCAGTTAATTCTAAAGACAGGAATTTCGTTTTTTACGTCGTCTACAGCAGGTTCACCTAATATTTTTACAGGAACCGGGCTTGTAACGTCTGCGTTTGCAGTATTAAGCGCTTCCAATTACACAAATAGGGTATTTTTGGTTGCAGCAAATGACGATTTAACATCACCTAGTTATGCAGTATATCAACCTGGAGCACCTGAGTTTCTTCAAGGCTTTACATTACTAAAACAAAATAGCAGTTATATTGCCTTTTTTAAAAATCAAGCATTATCAGCGGGGTCTGAATTAGAAGGCTTTTTGCCGATGAAGATTTATGATAGTGCTGTTACACCTACCCCTACCCCTACAAGATCGCAAACACCGACACAAACACCCACACAGACATCAACGTTAACACAAACACAAACAACAACACAAACAAAAACACCTACACAGTCTCCTACCCAAACATTGACACCATCAAATACTGCTACACAAAGTAGGACACCTACAGAAACAAGAACGCGTACCCAGACTCAAACACCGACACAAACAGCTACCCAGACTCAAACGAGAACACAAACACCTACTGATACTCCAGGGGCGACACCAACTCAAACACCAACTCAAACAGCTACACAATCACGTACACCAACAAATACCGCAACCCAAACTCAAACACCTACCAGATCACAAACACCAACTCAATCAGTAACACAAACTCAAACACCTACTCAGACCAGAACACCTACTTATACTAAAACCAGAACTCAAACACCTACCCAGACAACAACGCATTCTAGGACGGCAACACAAACAATAACACCTACTCAAACTATAACATCTACTCAAACTAGAACAGCTACAGAAACACAAACACAAACTCAAACCTCTACACGTACAACTACTAAAACAGCTACTCAAACCAGAACGGGGACACAAGGAGCGACACCAACAAGAACGGCTACAGAAACAAGAACTCAAACGCCTACCCAGACTCAAACGCAAACACCTACCCAGACTGTAACGGCATCTAGAACAGCTACACGATCTAGAACACCATCTCAAACGCAGACACCTACTCAATCACCTACAAATACTAGATCAAGAACACAGACTAGAACACAAACACCAACCAAAACTAGAACTCAGACACCTACTCAAACACCTACACAAAGTAGAACACCTACAGAAACACAAACTCCAACAGTTACAAAATCAATTACACAATCACCTACTCGTACAAGAACACCATCACAAACTGATACTCCAGGAGCAACAGCTACCAGAACACCGACACAAACTAAGACAATTACTCAATCACCTACAAACTCACCAACACAGACACCAACACAAACGGGTACTCAAACACAAACACCAACCAAATCTATTACTCAAACAGCTACTAGATCGCAAACACCTACAAAAACAAGAACACAAACACCAACCCAATCTCCAACAAATACTCAAACACAAACCCCGACTCAAACAGCGACAAGCACACGAACGCCTACAGAAACAAGAACAAAAACGCAAACAGCTACAAGATCGCAAACACCGACTCAAACAGCTACCAGAACTCAAACACCTACTCGAACACAGACATCCACACAATCAAGAACACGTACACAAACACAAACACCGACACAAACAGCTACTAGAACACAAACACCTACTCAATCACCTACAAATACGGCAACAAGAAGTAGAACACCATCTCAAACACAAACTAGAACACAATCACCTACAAGGACAGCAACTAGAACGAGAACACAAACACCAACAAGATCTCAATCTCCAACTCAAACTCAAACACAAACACCTACACAAACACCTACACAAACAAGAACACCTACAGAAACAAGAACGAGAACACAAACTAGAACAGTTACGCAGACTCAAACACGTACACAGACACCCACGAGAACAAGAACACCTACTCAAACAGTTACAAAATCAATTACTCAATCTGTTACCCCTTCACGAACAGCAACCCAATCTAAAACTAGAACACAGACCCCTACAAGAACAGCAACACAAACGCAGACCCCTACACAAACCCCTACAAGAACATCAACACAAACAAAGACGAGAACACAATCTCCTTCACAGACTCAAACCACCACACAAACCGTAACTAAATCAATAACTCAAACATCAACACAAGGTGCAACACCTACAAAAACTGCTACTAGATCGCAAACACCTACAAAAACACGTACACAAACACCGACACAAACATTAACACAAACAGTAACAAAATCAATTACTCAATCTGTTACACCAAGTAGAACATCATCTCAGACACAGACACCCACACAAACGAGGACACAAACACCTACACAAACACAAACACCTACACAGACACCCACACAAACGAGGACACAAACTCCTACACAGACAAGAACACCAACGCAAACTAAAACACAGACAAGAACAAAAACGCAAACAGCTACACGTACAGAAACAAGAACGCGTACACAAACACAAACACCGACACAAACAATTACAAGAACGCTTTCACCAACCCAGACACCAACCCAGACTAGGACTAAATCTATAACCCAAACTAGAACAACTACTCAAACTAAAACAAGAACACAAACACCTACAATAACACAAACACCTACAAAAACTAAAACAGGTACCACTACAAGAACAAGAACACAAACTAAGACGAGAACCCAAACACCTACGAGAACAAGAACAGCTACTCAAACAGCTACTCAAACGCAAACACCCACACAATCACCTACAAACACACGTACACAAACACCAACGAGAACGAGAACACCTTCACAAACACTTACAAGAACAAGAACAGCTACACAAACGAGAACAGCTTCTCAAACACAAACTAGAACGCAGACCAAAACTAGAACGCAAACGCCTACACAAACAACAACACCAACAGTTACAAAATCAATTACTCAAACTAAAACACGTACACAAACACCTACCAGAACAAGAACACCTACTCAAACATCTACACAAACATTAACACAAACTAGAACCAGAACCCAAACACCTACGAGAACAAGAACGCAAACACCAACTCAGACACCTACACAAACTACAACGAGAACACAAACTCCTACTCAATCTCAAACAGCGACACGAACACAAACACCTACACAAACCAGAACTATAACAAGAACGGATACGCCTGGATCTACACCAACACGAACACCTTCTCAAACAGCTACAGCAACCAAGACGAAAACCAGAACACGTACTCCTACTCAAACATCTACAAGAACACCGACGCAAACTAAAACACGTACACAAACACCGACACAGTCACCAACTCAAACACAAACACAAACTCCAACTAATACTGTTACAAGAACTAGAACACCAACAAATACAAGAACAGCTACTCTAACTAGAACCAGAACACAAACACCTACACAAACAATAACTCCAACAGTTACAAAATCAATTACACAATCACCTACCCGTACAAGAACACCAACACAATCACCTACAAGAACACAATCACCTACTCAAACATCTACACAAACACCAACACAAACCAGAACGCAAACACCGACTAGATCCGTATCACCGACTCAGACACCGACTCAGACAAAAACGAAAACGAGAACACCTACTAGAACATCGACGCAAACTAGAACTAGAACACAATCTCCAACGAACACACAAACAGGTACTCGTACACAAACGCCTACACAAACAAGAACACTTACACAGACTCAAACACGTTCACAAACCCCAACTAGAACGAGAACACCGTCGCAAACACAAACACCGACGCAGTCGCCAACTCAAACACAAACGCCAACCCAAACACAATCTCCTACTCAAACTAGAACACCTTCAAATACTAAAACCAGAACACAAACTCCTACTCAAACTTCTACACAAACTAATACAAGAACTAATACACAGACTAGAACCAGAACACAAACCAAAACTAGAACACAATCACCTACAAGAACAAGAACACCTACACAAACACAAACATCTACACAAACAAGAACACCTACAGAAACTAAAACTAGAACACAAACACCCACTAACACACGTACATCAACAAGAACTAGGACACAAACCCCTACTCAATCCCAAACACCTACACAAACACAAACGCCTACACAAACAAAAACAAGAACGCAAACGCCTACGAGAACAAGAACACCAACCCAGACTCAAACCGGTACACAAACACCTACAAGAACAAGAACCCCTACTCAAAGTAGGACTGCTACTAGCACAGTTACTAGAACCAGAACTAGAACACCTACTCAAACACCTACTAATACAAGAACTGAAACACCAACTAGAACCAGAACACCAACACAAACGAGAACACCTTCTCAAACACAAACACAAACTCAGACTAGAACTCCTACACAAACAAGGACGAGAACACAAACCCCTACAACAACAAGAACAAAAACACAGACTAGAACACCCACACAAACAAAAACCAGAACACAGACACCAACTCAAACACAAACACCTACCCAAACTAGAACAGCTACACAAACTAAAACCAGAACCCAGACACCTACTCAAACACAAACCCAAACACAGACACCTACCGTAACAATAACTAGAACACCCACACAAACAAGGACTAGAACGCAAACACCGACTAGATCACAAACAGTAACTAGAACAAGAACACCTACTCAAACAGTAACACCGTCTCAAACAGCTACACGCACACAAACACCGACACAAACATCAACTACTACACAAACTAAAACACCTACACAAACACCCACGAGAACGAGAACTAAAACACAAACACCAACACAGACAAGAACACCTACTCAAACCAGAACCAGAACTCAAACACCCACACAAACCAGAACTCAAACACCAACACAAACGAGAACAAGAACACCTTCGCAAACAGTAACCAGAACACAAACACCCACACAAACGGTTACACCTACAGTAACTAAATCAATTACACAAACAAGAACTAGGACACAAACTCCTACACAAACTAAAACAGCTACAAATACAAAAACAAGAACTCAAACACCTACTCGTACAAGAACACCATCACAAACAGCTACTAGTACACAAACACCTACGAGAACCCAAACACCCACAAATACAAGAACATTAACACAAACAAAGACGAGAACTCAATCACCTACATATACTAGAACATCAACGGAAACTGTTACACCTACTGTAACTAAATCTATTACACAATCACCCACACAAACACAAACACCTACAAACACTAAAACCCGTACACAAACAAAAACCAGAACTCAAACACCCACACAAACAATAACCAGAACTCAAACACCCACGCAAACAATAACTCAAACAAGAACTCAAACCCCCACCCAAACTAAGACGAGAACCCAAACACCTACGAGAACAAGAACAGCCACACAAACAGCTACTAGTACACAAACACCGACACGCACACAAACGCCTACAAATACAAGAACACCAACACAAACAAAGACGAGAACGCAATCTCCTACAAATACAAGAACATCATCGCAAACTGTTACACCTACTGTAACTAAATCAATTACGCAATCACCTACACAAACACAAACCCCTACAAACACTAAAACCTCATCACAAACTAAAACCAGAACACAAACACCTACTAGATCCGTATCACCGACTCAGACACCTACACAAACACAGACTCGTACACGCACACAGACAAAAACAAGAACGCAAACGCCTACGAGAACAAGAACACCAACCCAGACTCAAACCAGTACACAAACACCTACAAGAACAAGAACTCCTTCTCAAACAAGAACAGCTACACAAACACAGACTCGTACACAATCGCCCACGAGAACAAGAACTCAAACACCCACGAGAACAATAACCCGTACACCATCACAAACTCAAACACGCACACAAACACCTACTCGTACAAGAACAGCTACACAAACTAGTACACGTACGCAAACACCAACACAAACCAAAACGAAAACCAGTACACAAACACCTACACAAACCCCGACACAAACAACTACACAAAGTAGAACAGCTACACAAACTCAAACACGTACACAAACAAGAACACCTACAAATACAAAAACAAGAACACAGACACCTACACAAACACCAACACAAACAGCTACGAGAACCCAAACACCTACAAGTACTAGAACAATTACCAGAACGGATACACCCGATTCTACTAGAACTCGAACACCATCAAACACACAAACAACAACTCAAACAGCTACGAGAACAAGAACACCAACCCAGACAAGAACATCTACATCTACGAGAACAAGAACACAAACACCAACAGCTACACAAACACCAACGAGAACGAAATCAATTACCGAAACTAAAACAAGAACACGGACACCATCTCAAACACAAACACCAACACAATCATCTACAAGAACAAGAACACCAACACAAACTAAAACAGCCACACAAACTAGGACACGCACGCAAACACCCACACAAACGGTTACACCTACAGTAACTAAATCAATTACACAAACTAAAACACGCACACAAACACCAACACAAACAAGAACAGCCACACAAACAGCTACACGCACACAAACACCAACACAAACATCAACTACTACAAATACAAAAACTAGAACACAAACACCTACGAGAACACAAACACCCACGAGAACAAGAACAGCTACACAAACGGTCACCCCTTCAAGAACAAGAACCAGAACACGGACACCATCTCAAACACAAACATCTACACAAACTAAAACAAGAACACAAACACCTACTCGATCTAGAACACCATCACAAACACAGACCCCAACACAAACAGCTACGAGAACAAGAACACCAACATATACAAGAACGTCTACTAGAACGAGAACGAGAACACAAACACCTACACAAACAAAAACACCTACAAATACAAGAACAAAAACAAGAACACCTACAAGATCTAGAACACCTTCACAAACAAGAACGAGAACACAAACACCAACACAGTCACCAACTCAAACAGCTACGAGAACAAGAACCCAAACACCGACTAGTACAAGAACAGCCACACAAACAAAAACCAGAACACAGACACCTACAAGAACAAGAACAAGAACCAGAACACAGACACCTACACAAACCAGAACCACAACTCAAACAAGAACTAGAACACAAACACCAACGAGAACACAAACACCAACACAAACTAAAACATCTACAAATACAAAAACACCTACAAATACAAGAACCAGAACTCAAACACCTACAAAAACAAGAACAAGAACACAGACACCTACAAGAACAAGAACACCAACATATACAAGAACGTCTACTCAAACAGCTACACGAACACAAACACCAACACAAACCCAAACATCTACATCTACGAGAACAAGAACAAGAACACCTACAAGAACGAAATCAATTACACAAACTAAAACTAGAACACAAACACCTACAAGAACGAAATCAATTACACAAACCAAAACAAAAACACGCACACCGACACGTACCGTTACTCCTACGAAAACGAAATCAATTACACAAACTAAAACTAGAACACAAACACCTACTAGAACACAATCACCTACTCGCACAAGAACACAAACACCTACGAGAACGAGAACACCAACGAGAACGAGAACACCTTCACAAACAGCAACTAGAACTAGAACCAAAACTAGAACACAAACACCAACGAGAACGAGAACACCTTCACAAACCAAAACGAGGACACAAACACCTACAAGAACTAGAACACAAACACCTACAAGAACACAATCACCTACTCGTACAAGAACACAAACCCCTACTAGTACGAAAACTAAAACCAGAACACCAACGAGAACGAAATCTATTACACAAAGTAAAACACGAACACCAACAAGAACAAAATCAATTACACAAAGTAAAACACGAACACCAACGAGAACAAAATCAATTACACAAACCAGAACGTCTACGAGCACTAGTACGAAAACTAAAACCAGAACACCAACGAGAACGAAATCTATTACACAAAGTAAAACACGTACTCCTACAAGAACAAAAACAAGAACACAAACACCTACAAGAACTAGAACACAAACACCTACAAGAACGCAATCACCTACGTATACGAAGACCAAAACAAAAACCAGAACACAAACTCCTACACGTTCCAGAACACAATCACCTACATATACGAGAACGAGAACACAAACACCTACAAGAACAAGAACACCTACATATACAAGAACGAAAACGAAAACTAAAACAAGAACACAAACACCTACAAGAACAAGAACACCTACAAGAACGAAATCAATTACACAAACTAAAACAAGAACACAAACACCTACAAGAACAAGAACACCTACAAGAACGAAATCTATTACCCAAACTAAAACTAAAACTAGAACGCCAACAAGAACCGTTTCGCCTACTAGAACTAAATCTATCACACAGACCAGAACGAAATCTATCACACAAACCAAAACAGTATCACCTACGAGAACAAAATCTATTACACAAACTAAAACCAGAACACCTACAGTAACTAAATCTATTACACAAAGTAGTACACGTACCGCTACAAGAACGAAATCTATCACACAAAGTAAAACACGAACACCTACGAGGACAAAATCTATTACACAAAGTAAAACACGAACACCTACATATACAGCAACTAAAACTAAAACTAGAACACAAACACCAACAAGAACGAAGTCTATAACGCAAAGTAAAACGCGGACTCCTACGAGTTCTCCTACAAGAACGAAATCAATTACACAAAGTAAAACACGAACACCAACGAGTACTAAAACAAAAACAAAAACACCTACTAAAACAAGAACACCTACTAAATCGCCATCAGCCGGCGGTGCAGCAGCCACGACTATATTATTTCAAAATGTAAACAATTCACCTACAACAACGTCTCAAACCGGAGCAGTTTCATTACAAACACCAACAACCGGTCCAGCAACAGATTATTATGCTGGTGCATATCGGGTATCTACTTCTAGTTTTAAAACAACTACAACAAGAAGCTTTCAGTGCGATTATGGTAGTACACCTAGTGGTGGTACCGGGGTTTCAACAGGTGGTGTTGTTGATTCAAGTGCCACGGCAACATCTGGAACTCAAAATAGTTCCAGTAGTTATAGATTTATCTATTGCGAAACATCATCACCGAACTACCCTAGTGTATCTTTTGGTATTATTATGAGAAGTAATAGTTGTCCAAGCGGTAAAACAGTTACTTGTGGTTTCTGGTATTATATGTTTGGAGGTAATGTAGGTGCGTTAGAAGTTACAGCTGGGCATTCATCTCATATAAATGCATATACATATTTAGCAGGCACCACCTTAACAGGTCAGCAACAAGGGGATCGTACTTCTGCTTGGATTAAGAAAACCTTTTCATATTCTAACCCAACTTCTACACAGCAATATATATCCTTCTTTTATACATCTGGAAGTACAATTTATACATATCAAGCAGATATTTGTATAGATTCTATTAACATGACTTACGCGTAACAGTTGAACTCCCCGGGGAAAATAGTAAAATATTTTTGATGCCAGGAATAAAAATCTATCGTAAGAGTAGGTTAAAAAATAAAAATACCGAAAAAACAACTACCACTGAAGTATCAGAAGTAGATCATTCTGAACATGAAAGAAGTTCAGGGGTAGTTTCAATACCAGAAAATGATCCACAACCATATGTTCTAACAAACGAAGATATTGTAGGCGATAATTATCATGAAGACTTCCCCTCCCATTTAAAAGGTAATCAACAAATATTCATTCAAATTGCTGCATATAGAGACCCAGAACTCATCCCAACTTTAGTTAGTATGATAGATAATGCAGATAACCCTGAAAATTTAAGATTTGGTATTTGCTGGCAACATAACATGGAAGATGATTTTGATAAAGAAATGTACGATTATATGAAGGATGAAAGATTCCAAATTATTGACGTAGATAATAAAAGAGGCCATGGTACGTGTTGGGCAAGGCATTCTATTCAACATTTGTATTGTGAAGAAGAATTTACTTTAGCAATTGATTCTCACCATCGATTTGTTCCTGGTTGGGATTCTAAATTGAAAAGCATGTATTATTACTTGCAACAAAAAGGTCACCCGAAACCCCTATTAACAGGATATATAACAAGTTATAAGCCTTGGTTAGAAAATAGTGATGATTCTGGTGAGTATTCTATGGAAAATGGATTCGAAACAGACCCGTGGAAGATGGTATTTGATAGATTTATTCCTGAAGGAGCTATTTTCTTTTTACCTACTTCTATGTTTGATAAAGAATTAAGAGAACCAATTCCTTCTAGATTTTATTCCGCTCATTTCTGTTTTACAAGTGGTCAGTTTTGTAAAGAAGTACCTCATGATCCTAATTATTATTTCCACGGAGAAGAAATTAGCATTGCAGTAAGAGCATTTACACATGGTTATGATTTATTTCACCCTAACAAAATAATTGCTTATCATGAATATACCCGTAAAGGAAGACCTCATCATTGGGATGATTGTAACAAAAAACAAGGTCGTCAACACGATTGGTGGGAAGTAAATGAAATGTGCCATAAAAGAAATCGAATTTTATTTGGTATGGATGGTGAAGATCCTAATCAAATAAATTTTGGTGATGAATATGGTTTCGGGGATGTTAGAACAGTAGAAGAATATAAAAAATATT
>Ga0255054_10000403_pt1 | contig 25686 bp, 23 predicted proteins | sample JV7_2_23_MG_FD_188634 | JGI IMG/M metagenome (GOLD analysis project Ga0255054, IMG submission 188634) | Seawater microbial communities from Jervis Inlet, British Columbia, Canada - JV7_2_23 | ecosystem: Environmental > Aquatic > Marine > Inlet | place: Canada: British Columbia | collected... | reverse complement strand
CAGCCTCGCCCCGAACCTTCGTCCGCCACAGCACGCGCAACGCCTGACCGGGATAGAGGAGCCGCCCCGAGATCGGACGAACGCCCTGTTCCGGATCGTCTGCCCCGCGGCCCAGCCACACCACGACCCCGGCCAAGACGAAGGCGACGCCGAGAGCGAATGCAACCCGGGTCCGTCGTCTCCCGCTCGCCATGTCGCTCACCCTCGATCGCATCGTTCGTTGTTCCGGACGAAGGGGCCCGCTCAAGGGCAACCCGCGCGCTCCATTCTCGCGCAAGACCGGGCGCCGGGCTCGCCTCGGCCGGGGGCGGGCGCAGCACAAGATTCAGACGCCGCGCGCAGTCTGGCTGGCAGGGCGCTCAGGGCCACATCTGATCGATCCGCCAGGCGAGCGAGCAGTCCTTGGCGCCGGTGCACTTGAGCCTGATCTCATCGACGCCGGACTCGCAGAACCCCACCCTCTCGCCGCTGCTGAAGTTGACGAGGATAGTGCTGCCGCCCGCGTACCGGAGGAAGTCAATCTCGAGATTGCCCTTGTTGATCACGCGGGTGATGCACACGTCGAGCGGCTGACCAAAGATGGCGACCTCCTGATTGAAGGCAGTCGTCGGCGGAAGCGTAACCGAATCGGGTCCCGCCATCGTTCGCCCTCCGGGCTCCAATCCACCCTTCCCGCCGCTTGCGGCGACCAGCAACGTCGCCGTCATGGCGAGCAAGCCACCCAGGATCAGGGACGCAGCGTGTGTTGTGTGTTCATGACTCGACCTCCTCTTCCGCCTGGCTGAAGGCGCGGAGTGCGTCAGGTCAAGCGCAGCACCTCCGCCACCAGCTGCTCGATCCCCGCCGCCACGTCCTTGATGCCGGGTCCCAGCATGTAGGCGGGGCAGCTCACCACGCGCGCCCGCTCGTCGCACACGAAGGCGTTGACCGGACAGTCCTTGTGGTGGGCTCCCATGGCTTCGAGGGCGCCGGCGGTATCGGGATCGGAACCGATGGTGAGCTCCACGTCCGGAAAGAGCCTGGCGCCGATTGTCGGGGCGATGCAGATCAGTCCGATCGGCTTGCCGGCGGCCTGCGCGTCGCGCAGCAGCCGCTCGACGCCCGGGTCCACCTCGCAGTCAGCGCCGTCCACGGCGAAGCTCGACAGGTTCTTGGCGGCACCGTAGCCGCCGGGCAGGATCACGGCGTCGTAGTCCTCTGCACGGGCCTCGGCCACGTCCCGGATCGCGCCCCGGGCGATGCGCGCCGCCTCGGTCAGGACGTTGCGCTCCTCGCCGGCGACGGCCTCTCCGCTGCGGTGATCGACCACGTCGCGCTGGGCCCGGTCCGGCGCCAGGCACTCCACCTGGGCGCCCGCCCGATCCAGCGCAAGCAGGGTGATCACGCTCTCCTGGATCTCCGCTCCGTCCAGATACCCGCAGCCCGAAAGCAGCACGGCCACTCGCGTCACGTCTCTCCCTCCTCGGTTCCGCTCGCCAGGTGAGCCCTGGCGCGCCTGCTCGGAAGCGGTTGGCCCGCACACTCCCTTAGATCTCGATGCCGAGTTCCCTGTAGTTGGACGCGGTGCGCTCGGTGATGAGCCCGATGCGCCGGAGATTGGGGATCACGTAGTCGCGGACCGGGTTCGGGCGCGAGGCGAACTGCTTAGGATCGCTGAACTTTGCCTGCATCTCCTGCAAGGCGGAGTCCGTGTCCACGCCGAGCTCGCCCAGCATCTGGAACAGCGGTCCCCCTCCCGCGGCGGCGCCCTGCCGGCCGCCAATCAGATCCACGGCGGTCCAGGCGAAGTCCTCGATACTGTCCCGGTCCGGCTCGGACATCTTCGGCAGCTCGTCCTTCATGTAGATCAGGCCGTAGGAGACGTGACGCGCCTCGTCCTGAGCGGTGAGCTCGACGATCCTTCGCAGCACCTCGTCGCCAGTCGACTTCATCACCATCTTGAAGGACCCCATGGCCAGGCCCTCGGCGATCACCTGCATGCCCACGCACTTCATCTGCCAGAGGTCCGCCATCAAGACCGCGTTCAGCAGCGTCTTCAGGTTGGGCATGATCGGATGGATCTTGTCCAGGCGACGGATGTACCGGGCGAAGACCTCGACGTGGCGCGCCTCGTCGATGACCTGGGTGGAGGCGTAGAGCTTGCCGTCCATGTCCGGCACCGCCTCCACCAGCTGGCCCGCGCACAGCATCGCGCCCTGCTCGCCGTGAAGGAACTGGGACAGCAGCCAGGCCGAGCGCCGCTTGTCGAGCTCCACCTTCTTATCCGGCGACAGAGCTCGGATGAAGTCGAGCTCCTCGAGGGGATCCTGGTCGCGGCCGTTCAGGTTGCCGACCGTTGCCGGATCAGTCTCCAGGTCCCAGGGGATGTCGGTGGTGGCGTTCCACTGCTCCCTCTTGGCCACCTCGTAGAGGTCCCGGAGGGCCTTCATGTTGGAGTCGTAGTCGAAGCGCCACAGGGTCTTGAGCGGGGTCACGATCTCTTCGAGGGTCATGATTCTTTCCTCCAGTGGGGGATTGATCAGCGTCAGGACGGAGGGGCATCCGGGTAGTGGGAAATGCCTCCCGCCGGGCAGTACTCCTCGGCCTCGAGGCAGGCCTCTTCCTCGCCCGAGTCGACGGGTTGCTTGGTGACGCGCGAGGCGTGCTCGCCTTCGGACACTTCGAAGTTCTCCGGTGCGCGCTCGTGGCAGAGACCGCACCCGATGCAGATCTCGTCGTCGACGCCGAAGCGCCGCACGCCGTTCACTCGCTTGGCCGCCCAGGCCCCGTTTCTCCTCTCCACCCGCCCATCGTCCCAGAGGGGGGCCCGGCCGGCGTATGACGCCGGTCATACCGCTTCGCGGCGACGCAGGGGGTATCCAGGGCACCTCGCCCGCCGGGCCGGCTCCCAGTGGACTTTTAGCCATCAATGAACCTCGGTAGAGTGACGCCTCGATTCCGTCCAGAGGAGCGAAGGCATGGCTGAGCGGCACGTCGTGGTGATCGGAGGCAGCTTCGCCGGCATGGCCACGGCTCTGGCTCTCTCGCAGCAGGGACACCGGGTAACGATCCTGGAGAAGGAGGTGCTGCCGCCGTGCGACAGCGCCGTCGAGGCCTTCGAGCGCTGGGAGCGGAGAGGGGCACCCCAGTGCCGCCACTCCCACGCATTCCTGGCCCGCATGCACAACGCCGTGCAGCAGCGTGCGCCGGGCCTCTATGCCGACCTGATGCGGGCGGGCGCGGAGCAGCTGCGCTTCCGCGACATGGTGAAGGCGGTGTACGATGACCCCGAGCTCGTGCCCGAGGACGACGAGATCGTGCTGCTGGCCTGCCGCCGGATCACCTTCGATTGGGTGCTCCGCCGCCACCTCGAGGCCAATACCGACACCGACTACCGGGACGGCGTCGCGGTGCGGGGGCTCGTGGCCGAGCCGGATGCGGTCACGGGGCTTCCGCGGGTCAGCGGCGTTCGCGTGGGCGACGATGGGGGCGAGCCCGAGCTGATCTCGGCGGACCTCGTTGTAGACGCCAGCGGGCGCAACAGCAAGCTCAAGAGCTGGCTCGACGCGATCGGCTGCGCGCCCTTGGAACAGGAGTCGGAGAGCTGCGGCATCTTCTACTGCTCGCGCTTCTACCGCCTGAACGATGGCGTCGAGCCCCCGCCGATGGATGGCCCCATCGGCGCCGACCTCGGCTACATGAAGTACGCCATCTTCCCGGGCGACTCACGCATCTTCTCCATCACCCTGGCCGCCGCCAGCCACGATGACGAGATGCGGGCGGTGCGCCGGCCCGACGCCTTCCAGAGCGCGGCCTGCGCGCTGCCCAGCACCCGCGCCTGGGTCGACCCGGCGATCTCGCAGCCCATCACCGATGTCTACACCTACGCCAATCTGAAGAACACGCTGCGTTTCTTCGTCGTGGACGATGGGCCCCTGGCGCTCGGGCTCTTCCCGGTGGGAGATGCGCTGGTTCACGCGAATCCCCTCTCGGGACGCGGCTGCACCCTGGCCTGGCTCGGATCGTACCTGCTGGCCGACGCCTTCACGGCGCATGCCGACGATCCGCTCGAATTCGCGCGCAGCCTGCACGCAGAGATCGTCCGCGAGCTGGTGCCCTGGTACCTGAACATGCGCGACCAGGACCGCGCCTCAGCCGAGACGAGTCGGGTACAGCAGGCGGGCGACGACCCCTTCGCCTTCCGGAGGGAGGACGGGAGCGTCGACCCGAAGGCCTACATGCGCTCTCTGCTGCGCGACGGGCTGCTTCCGGCGCTGCGCGAGGACATCGTCGTGCTGCGGGCCTTCATGCGCGTGTTCAACATGCTGGACGCACCCACGGATGTCCTGGCCACGCCGGACCTGCTGCAGCGCGTGATGGCGGTCTGGCAGGGCCGCGAGGAGCGCGAGCCCCTGCGCCTGGGCCCGGGGCGCGAGGAGATGAGGAAGCAGCTGGAGGGAGCGGCGGCCTGAAGCCGGCGTGGGGACCGGATCAGGCGGAGGCCAGCTCGCGCTCGAGGCGCTCCAGATGGCCCGTGGCCCCGAGTTCGGCGGCCAGGTCGCGCGCCCGGCCGAGCTCCGCCCGGAAGCCCTCTTCGTCGCCGCGCAATGCACGCAGAAGCGCGCGTCGTCCGGGCTCTCGCAGTCGCAGGCGGGGCAGCGCATGAAAGTGTCCGCGTTGCATCTAATCAGGGATGCGGCGCTGGGGTGCCTTTGCGTGCGAATGCGCCGGCGAGGGCGGATCGGCCGCGCCGGACTTCTAGACACCCCGGAATCTTCAAGCGTGATGCGTCAGTTCGCCAGGACCGGGGCCCCGGGTGAGCGATCCTGCTCGTAGTGCGGGGCCGGCCCCACCCCGAGCCGCTCGCGCAGCTCCTCCAGGGGCTCTTCCAGCAGCGTCTCCCAGTCCTGCTCGAGCAGCCGCTCGGCGCGGCGTCCGCGCCAGTAGCCCTGGCGGATGAGCTTGCCCATCTCCGAGTTCCAGCCGGCGCCGCGCAGCACGCGCAGCGCCACGTAGCCGATGCCCGTGTTCTTCGTCTGCGAGTAGGTAAAGGCCAGGCAGGCGATCTCGCCCCGCATGTCGCGGCCGTAGCCGGTCAGCACGTGGAAGACGTCGTGCAGCTCGCGCAGGCGCCGCGCGAAGCGGGAGCGGTCGTCGTCGCCGGTGAAGTAGCCGTCCACGCCAGCCGCGGCCTCGCTGGCTCCCTTGAGGCCCTGTGCGCTGATCTGCTCGACGGTGTAGAAGGTCCAGATGGCGTGGCCCAGCGATCCCTCCGGCATGGCGCCAAGGCGATCGATATCGGAGAGGATGTCGTAGAGCTCCCGTTTCTCGCTCAGGACGCGGGCACCGCCCTCGGAGCGCGCGAAGCGCTTGAAGCAACGCTCGGGGGAGTTGCCCGCCATCGCCCCGATCGCCCGGATGGCCTGTGCCGTGTCGTCCGGGTCGGCCCCCAGGGCCTCCATCGCAACCCGTGCCTCAGCGAGTCTGAACGCCATCGATCGCCCTCCTCTGGTCGGCTCCCGGCGGGCTGGAGGTGACCCCGAGATCGTCCTCCGCCGCGTGCCCAGAGCCTGCAGGGAGAGCCGACTCGGCCTGTATGACGCCCGTCATACCGGCCCGGCCTCTCGAGCTCGGAGGCCGGTTTCGAGGGCTCCGGGGGAGTCGCCGAGCCGGGCGGGGGTCTAGACGGGTCCCACGTCGACGAAGATGCAGCGATCGAAGGGGACGGGCTGCCACTCGGTGGGTGCATACGAGAGGTGGCCGTAGTCGCCGACCAGGTGCAGCCACTTGACCATCCCCGGCTCGACCTCGTTCGAGCCGCTGCCTCCCACGAACTGGAAGCCTTCGAAGCCGTTGTAGATGGTGAGCCCGTCGGGTCGCTGGCACGGGCTGGTCCGTGCCGGAATCGCGAACTCGCCGACGTCGTTGCGGATTCGCACCAGGGCGTCGTCGTCGATTCCCCGCTCGCGCGCGACGGCGTCGTTGATCAGCACGAAGGGCTTGCCGCGGTGAGTCTCGAGCATCAGCGGGTTGGTGATGTTCATCGCATGAATGCTCCAGCGACTGTGTCCGCCGGAGAGCCGGAACGGGTAGTTGCCGCCCATGGACGGCGGCTCCTTGTGGACCGGGAGATCCTCGCCCGCCTCCCGGTACCACGGGTGGTCGATCAGGAACTGCGCCCGTCGCGTCAGGGTCGGGTACGGATGGCCCAGCTCGATGTGGTTGCGCAGCGGGGAGTGCGTCTCCGCATGAGGAAACGGGGACGCGTTGGCGCGGCCCAGCGCCATGGCCGACCAGCCGCTGTAGCGGACGTAACCCTTCTCGCGGAAGGTCTCGACCGTGGTGCCGGGCGGCATGTTCCCGGTCTCCACGGCATCCGCCAGGCTCTCGCGAACCACGCCCTCCTCCGTCGCGAGGGCTCCCTTCATGGTAAAGCGATCCCAGAGCTCCGCGTATCGCTGCCGTGTGCCGTCGCCACGTGGATAATCTTCGAGATTCCGGGCCTTCGCGCGTTCCGCCAGTACGGTGCACAGCTCCGCCAGGGCGGGCCACTCGCCACGGGCCTCCTGGTAGGGCTCCACCACCGCGCTCGACATGGCCAGCATGAACGGCCAGGGCGTCGGCATGCCGAACCCGGTCTTCTCGTAGTGCTGCGTGGCCGGCAGCACGATGTCGGCGTACAGCGCGGTCTGGGACATGCGGTAGTCGACGCAGACGATCTTCTCGAGCTTCGGCCAGAGGTTCTCGAGCAGAACTCCCTTGCCGCCGCGGGTGCGCCGCAGCGTATTGCCCCCCACCTCGAGGAGCACGCGCGGCGGCTTGTTCCTGGCGACCTCGACCGCATCGCCCCAGGCCCCGGAGCGGGCGGCCTCCTCGAAGTACGACTCGAAGCCCCGCGGCATGTCCGGATCGTTCCAGTCCGGGTTGTTCCAGCGCTCTCGGAAGCCCGAGTGGAGGTACCAGAAGAAGGCCGCCGGATAGATCGTCCGGCCGGTCGCGGCCTTCAGCAACACCCGGTCCGCCAGTTCGCCCGTGAGGCTCGGATCCTGCTGGCGCAGGGCTTCACGCATGGCGTTCATGCCCTGGAACATCTCACGGCCGGCCTCGACTCCGGGCTCGCTCTTGACCATCAACGAGGTCATGCCGTCGAAGAGCGACGAGCACCAGGCACCCACCCCGGTGCCCTTGCGGCCCCAGTTGCCGGTGAGGCCCAGCAGCAGCAGCATCCCGCGGGTCATCAGGTCGCCGTGGTAGTACTTGCAGACGCCGGCCCCCATGGCGATGCGTGTTCGTCCGGCTGCGACCTTGCGCGCCAGCATGCGAATCGTCTCGGGATGGGCCTCGCAGATCTCGCTGGCCTGCTCGGGTGTGTACTCGGCATCCAGCATGCGGCGCACCCGGGCGAACAGCGGCTCGACGCGGATCCGGCTGCCGTCGCTTCCCTCCACCTCGAGCGCACCCTCGCGGAGCGGCTCGAAGTCGAGCCCGAGGCTGGCCGGATCGACCGCAACGACCCCTCGCTCCGGGTGGCCGTGAAAGAAACGATCCTCCCGGCCGTCGGCCTCGACGTCTCGCTGCCGAAGGAACTCGCCGTTGTCGCTGCGCACCAGCAGGGACAGGTCCGTCTGGGAAGCCGCGAAGCCCCAGTCGACCAGATCTTCCGCGATCACCACCTGGGCCATGGCCAGGGCCAGCGCCGCGTCGGTGCCGTGGCGCACGGGGACGTGATAGTCGACGTGGCAGTGCGAGGGGCTCACGTCGGTGGAAACCAGCACCACCTCGGCGCCCCGGTAGCGCGCCTCACAGGTGTAGTGGTAGACCGGGATCATCGTGTGCGCCGGGTTCGAGTGCCAGATCAGGATGAGGTCGCAGTGGAACGTGTCGTCCACCGAGGCGGTGAACGAGAACTTGCCGAAGGTCTGCTGGTAGCCCGTGAAGAAGTCATTGATGGTCGCGTCGACATCCAGCACCTGGCCGCCCAGGGCACTCATGAAGCGACCCGACGGCAGGAACGCGGCGACCTCGGGGCTCATCTCCATGACGACCGCCTCCGGGCCCACGTCTTCGATGGCATCGATCATGGCGTCGGCAACCTCGGCCAGGGCTTCATCCCACGAGATGCGTTGCCACTTTCCCTCGCCCCGTTCCCCGGCGCGCCGCATCGGATAGGGAACGCGATCCTCGGCGTCGTGCTCGATGCTCCAGGCCAGGCCCTTCTGGCAGATCATCGGGTTCATGTCGGGCACGCCCTCTTCGACGGCCTCGACCACGCCGGCGGCCTCCTCCCGCACGACCTTCCCGTCCTTCACCAGGACGTAGATAGGGCAGTCGCCCGGGACGCAGTTGACGCAGTGGGTGCTGAAGTGCGCCCGGTCGTACTCCGCTGCGATGTGCCTGTGCTGGCGCGCCTCCGTTTCGTTGGCATGCGTCGGGCTCATCGCGCGCTGCGTCCCGCTGCGAGGTCGCTCGGTGGCAGCGTGACGCTCACCGGCTCTTCGCTGAAGGGGCCGAAGAGGCTCTTCCACTGGTACACGATCAGCGTGTCGAGAAGCTCCGAGCTGGCGCCGTCGCGCGCGCGTTCGATCTCGGAACGCAGCGTCTGGAGCGCGGCGCCCACCCCCGGCCCGAAGAGCGACTCCAGGTACTGCAGCGGGATCCGCATGCTCTCGGCGTCGATCGAGCGATCCTCCCGCAGCCGGTAGGGCGACAGCGGCGGGACGTAGAAGACGTTGGGCGAGGTGCCATACTCCGCGTGCAGCGGCAGCGCCACCTTCCAGACGTTCACGAGCTTGTGGATGGGGCCCTCTGGATCGTCCAGGTAGCCCACGAAGGCCAGGCGGCCCGGGCAGTTGCGCGCGCAGGCCGGAGCCACGCCCCGCTCCAGGCGGGGGAAGCAGAGGTTGCAGTGCTGCGCCACGCGACGCGTGTGGTTGAAGTAGATCTTCTTGTACGGGCAGGCGCGCATGCAATCCCGTGAGCCACGGCAGCGGTCTTCATCACGAAGGACGATTCCGTCCTGCAAGCGCTTGTACATGGCACCGGAGGGGCAAGCCTCGACACAGGCCGGATGCGTGCAGTGATTGCAGATACGCGGCATGTAGAAGTAGTAGGAGTTGGGAAACTCTCCGGCGCCCTGGTCCTCGTCCCAGTTGGGACCCCAACTCGGGGGAATGCCTTCCGCGGTGGTGGGCTGGAGGTGAACGGACTGACCGGCGCCCCCAAAGAACACCTCCTGCTTGTTGAACTTCCAGCCGCCGCCGAACTCGTCGAACGTGGGCTCCTTGCCCAGAACGAGCTCGCCGTCACGGTAGCCCCCGCCCATTTCTTCCCAGTCCCGAGGAACACCCCGTCCGGGCAGCGTGTTGACGCTGCACCACCACTGGTACTCCTCTCCCTGGCCGCGAGTCCAGAGGCGCTTGCAAGCCACGCTGCAGCTCTGGCAGCCCATGCACTTGTTCAGGTCGAAGACCAGGGCTACCTGGCGCGCTCGGCTCGACTCCTCGCTCATCTCTGCGTGTTCCCCTTCATCCCGGGCGCGCGCCCCCGCGCTCAGAGGCGTGCTGCGGCCTCCAGACCCAGCATGTCGTTGCAGCCATCCTCGATCATCGAGGCCCGCGCATCGCGCAGCAGCTTCTCGACCGGATACTCCCGGCTCAGGCCGTTGCCTCCGAAGATCTGCAGTGCCGCGCTGGCCACCTCGAAGGCCGTGTTGGTGGACGTGACCTTCGAGGCGATGGCGTACTGGAGCTTGGGGGGGTTCGTGGCGTTGAACTGCACGACCCGACGGTTGAGGGCGCGGGCGGCCTCGACCTTGCGGAACATCTCGAAGAGCCGCGCCTTCACGCTCTGGTGCTCGAAGATCGGCACGCCGCCCTGGATGCGCTCCTTCGCATACGACAGGGCCAGGTCCAGAGCAGCCTGGGCCAGCCCGACGAAGACCGATCCCATCCCCGAGTTGGCCTGGCTGAGCCCGATGTCGCCGAAGAGCGCGTAGCCCTCCGGCGGGACCACCAGGTTCGCGGCGGGCACGCGCAGACCGTCGAAGAAGATCTCGCCCTGGTTCAGGGCCCGCTGGCCGATCTTGTCCAGCGGCTTGCCGCGCGTGACCGCGGGATCGTCCAGAGGGACCAGAAAGCCCCCGACGCCTCCCACGCCCTGACCGCGGTCCACGGCGCAGAACAGGGCCGCCGCCTCGGCGATGGTGCCGTTGGAGACCCATGCCGCCTTCTGCCCCTGGATCACGTAGGAGTCCCCGTCCTTCGTCGCGATGCAGTTGGGCCGCCCCAGGTGCTCGACCTTGGGATCCGCGGCGAAGCGGATCTGATCGCTGCCGTGGTCGGGCTCGGTGATGGCCCAGCAGCCGATCAGGCCGGGGCGCGCGTAGCGTTCGAGCAGCTCCGGGTTGCCCGACAGCAGCGCGAGGTTCCTCGGGAAGCCATTTACGCCGAAGCTGATCGCCAGGCCCGAGTCACCCCAACCCATCTCCTCACCGATGATCGAACGCAGCCTGGCCTGCTGCACGGGCGTAAAGCCGCTCTCGGGGTCGGCGATCGCGTCGAACCCCAGCTGCGCGTGCTTCTCGAACACGCCCCAGAGGATCGAGTCCTTGGCGATCACGTCCTGGGGATCGGCGAGTGCATCCAGCGCGGTTCCCGCCGGGCGCATCACCTCCTCCGCGAACTTGTGAACCGTCTCGAGGATCGAGTGCTCCTCCTCGGACAGTGTGGCCTCGATGTCGATGCTCGTCATTGCGGGCTCCTTTCGCGGCTTCCAGTGCCGCCCTCAGAAGTCGGGCAGGTCGAGGGCCTTCTGGAGATACTCGAGCTCGGCCTGCCGCCAGGGCAACGGCGCAGGCCGCTGAATCATCCTCGCCGCCTCCAGCTGCTTCACCACCTCCTCGCTGCGCGGGAAGGACTGCCCGACCTCATTGAGCGAGAACAGGCTCTCGAAGGGGCGCCGGGGACGCTGGCCGCCGGCTTCGAGGGTCTCGGCCGGGTATCCGACGCACTGCAGCACCACCACCTTGCCCGACTCCGGCAAGTGCAGGTTCTGCTTGATTTCCGCCTCCTTGGCTGTGCTGAGGCAGGCGGTTCCCAGCCCCTGGTCGACGGCGACGAGGGTGGCCTGGGCGATGCCCTGACCGCAGTCCATCTCGGTCAGGCCCGACTGCTTGAGCGCCGGCATCACCTTCTCGAAGAACGGGATCAGGAAGCTCTCCAGGGCGTTGCGGGCCTTCTCGAGGTTGATGCCCAGCACCCGGGCGTTCACCAGCTCGCGCAGTCGGTTCGCCTGATCGTCGATGGCGGCGAAGTCGAGCCACCACACGATCACCACCGGGGCCTGGTCGATCTGGAAGCCGGCGATGGGGGCCGCCAGCGACTCCAGCACCGCCTGGCTCGCGCTGGCCCGTTCCACCACCACCGCCTTCAAGGCCTGCACGTTGCCCCAGTGCGAGGCGATCCGCGCCGCCTCGAGCATCTTCTGGATCTTCTCCCGTTCGACCGGCCTATGGGGCAGCAGGTAGCGGAACGTGCGACGGGTGCCGATGGCCTCCTGGACTTCCATGCTTGCGACTCCTAGCTGGGCCGTGCCCCGCGGTCGTAGGTTTCCGGGCCGACCCCCGTGCTCTTGAGCAGGCTCTTCTTTACGCGATGGGTCTCGGTCTTGGGCAGCGTGTCGCGGAACTCCACGTAGCGGGGCACCATGAAGCGGGCCATGCGCTCCTGGCAGTGGTCGATGAGATCGGGCGGGGTGAGCGTTCGACCCTCCTTGAGCACCACCACCGCCATCACGTCGTCTTCGCCGAGCTCCGACGGTACGCCGACGACGGCGGATTCGAGCACGTCCGGGTGGGCGTTGATCTCGCGCTCCACCTCCCACGAAGAGATGTTCTCGCCCCGGCGCCGCAGCGAGTCGGTCTTGCGATCGACGAAGTACAGGTTGCCCTCGGCGTCAGCGGTGACCAGGTCACCGGTGTGGAGCCAGCCGTCGCGGATCTTGGCGCTGCTGGCCCCCTCGTTCTTGTAGTACTCGACCTTACGACGCTTGGCGTCGTCGACCCGGAAGAGAAGCTCGCCGGGCTCTCCCACCGAGACCTCCCGTCCGTCGTCATCGACGATACGCACCGGCGTCGAGGGCTTTCCGAAGGAGCCCACGGGGGCGTTGCCCGGGTTCACCACCGCGAAGCCGGCCCCGTCGACGGCGGCGTAGGCCTCGATCAGATGCAGGCCGAAGCGTTGCTCGAAGCCGGCCCATACCGAGGCCGGGCAAGCGGCGCTGAAGACCAGGCGCACCTTGTTGTCCGCATCGTTTTCGCGCTCCGGCTGCTTCATCAGGATGGGAATCATGGCGCCCAGGCTGTTGAAGGTGGTCACGCCGTAGCGGCGGATCTCATCCCAGAAGCGGCTCGCCGAGAAGCGACGCGAGAGAGCCAGCGGGTATCCCAGCACCAGCGCCCGCACCGTGGAGAGCAGCAGCGCATTGGCGTGGAACAGGGGCAGGCAGGTGTAGAGCACGTCGTCGGGCTGCAACATCGCACCCAGCAGCCGAATGCCCTCCAGGTTGCTCGACTGGTAGCGGTTCACCACGCCCTTGGGCGCCCCGGTGGTGCCCGAGGTGTACAGGAGCATCGACATGGCCTCGCCCGGGACCCCCACGTCGGGGTCTTCCTCCGACGCCTCCATCACCTGGGCCAGCGTCAGCCAGCCCGCGGGAGCAGCCCAGTCCTCCGGCGCCTCGCTGGTGTCGACGACCACGTTCTCCAGCTTGTCGAGGGAGATGGCCTCGATGGCTTCCCGATGGTCCGGATGGCAGACCAGCACGCTCGAATCCGAGTGGTCGATCACGTGGCGTAGGCTCTCACCCACCAGCGCCACGTTCACGGGTACGGCGTAGGCGCCGAGCTTCTGGGTTGCGAAGTACACGAACAGCCACTCGGGCGTGTTGGGCAGCATGATCGCGACGCCCACGCCCGGCTTCACTCCCAGGGCGGCCAGGCCGTTGGCCGCCCGGTTCGTCCGCCGGTTCAGCTCCGCGAAGCTGATCTCGCGGTCTTCGAAGAACAGGAAGGTCCGGTCGCCCAGGGCTTGGGCCTGGTCCTCCAGGACGGCCGCCAGGGTCTCGGGGGGACGAGACATGGCTCAGGCTTCTCGGCCGGCCCGAGGCGGGGCCTCGAGGATGTGGATGGCGATGGCGGCCTCCCCGCTGCCGATGAAGCCGCCGCCGTTCTCGGCCAGGCCCAGTCGCGCACCCTCGACCTGGCGCTCTCCCGCAGCGCCGCGCAGCTGCTGCACCAGCTCCGCGATCTGGGCGAGCCCGGTGGCGCCGATGGGATGGCCGCGGCACTCGAGGCCGCCGCTGGGGTTGAGCGGGCGGACACCGCCCAGCCGGGTGGCGCCCGACTCCGCGTGGCGGCCGCCGTCACCCTCGGCGCAGAAGCCCAGGTGTTCGCTCATGGCGAGCTCACCGAAGGCCGTGGCGTCGTGAACCTCGGCGGTGTCGATGGCCTCGGGGCCGACGCCGGCCATCTCGTAGGCCTTGCGAGCCGCCTGCGCCGCCCGCCGCGCCGGCTTCAAGCCGCCGGACGCCAGCACCGACGCGCGCACCTTGACGGGACGGGCGTCGGTCAGGCGTCTCAGGTACTCCCCGGACACGAGGATCGCCGCGGCCGCTCCGTCGCCCATGGGCGCGCACATGGCGCGGGTGAGCGGATGGGACACCAGCCGGTCGTTCAGTACCTCCTCCACGCTCATCTTCATGCGGTACTGGGCGTTCGGGTTGAGCGAGCCGTGGAGGTGATTCTTCGAGGCGATGATCGCCAGCTGCTCCTGGGTAGAGCCGTAGCGCTCCATGTGCGCCCGGGCGGCCATGGAGTAGATGTCCATGAAGGGGCTGCGGGCGCCGCCGCCCGCACCCGGCTCGATGCGACCGCTGGCCTCGAGCTCCTGGCGCTTGCGCTCGGCCTCGACCTTCATCTGCTCGATGAGCTTCGTGGTGACCTCGACGTCGGTGCCGGCGATGAAGCTCTCGAGGCCCTTTCGTTTGCCCTCGGCGCCGGCGCTCGCGGGCACCGACAGCTTCTCCGCGCCCAGGGCCAGGGCCACGTCGTAGGCGCCGGCGGCCACGCCCAGCCAGGCGCCGTGGAGGGCGGAGGCGCCGCCGGCGCAGGCGTTCTCCACGTTCATGATGGGAATCTCGTCGAAGCCCAGGGGCGCCAGCGCCACCTGACCGCGGATGCAGTGCTGGCCCGACTGCATGCCCCAGCCGGCGTTGCCCATCCAGGCGGCCCCGATCTCGTCCCGGCTCACGGGGCTGCCTTCGAAGAGATCCTTCACGACCTGGGCGGTGAGGTCCTTGACTCCTCGATCCGGGTACTTCCCAAAGGGAATCATCCCCACGGCGACGACATGAACATCCCGCATCGGTAGTCGAACCCAAGCATGGGCCGACGGAGCCCGGTATGACGCGGGTCATAGGCGCTGGATCGGGGGCGCGTAGGCTTCCTACGGGGCGGTGTCATGGGGAGATCGAGCGATGACGGATCCCGAGAAGGTTCGATCCAGGAGCGTCCACCACGTCGCCTATGCGACCCGCGACCCGGAGGCGACCTACGAGTTCTACAGCGGCAAGCTCGGGATGCCGCTCCTGCGCACCGAGAACCATCGCCAGGGGGATGGCTTCTTCCGGCACTTCTTCTTTGGCATGGGAGGGGGCGAGGCACTCGCGTTCTTCGAGGTTCACGACGTGGGCGAGCAGCCCGACTACCGCACGGAGATCTCCAAGGGGCTGGGTCTTCCCACCTGGGTGAATCACATCGCCTTCCGCCTCGACACGCTCGACGAGCTCGAGGCGATGACCAAGAGGATGCATTCCCGGGGAATCGACGAGATCGTCCGGATCGACCACGGCTGGGCGACCTCGATCTACGCCACGGACCCGAATGGAATCATGGTGGAGTTCTGCGTCACCACGGACGCCGAGGAGTTCGCGCAGAGCGAGGAAGAGGCGCTTCGGTTGATGCGCCAGCCGCAGGGCGAGATTCCGGAGGAGACCCGCAAGGAGACGAGCATCGCCAGGCGCGTCTGAGCGGGAGCAGCGAACGGGCGTCGGGGACCCGATCGGAGCCGGCTCTACAGCTTCACCGGCGGCCCCACCTCGAAGGAGAGGCGGCCCATCCAGCTGGCGACGAGTGGCCGGCGGGGCAGGCCCAGGCCGCGAAGCTGGTCCGCGATGGGATGATCACCCAGGGTGAGACGACCGCCCCCGAGACGCGTCCCCACGTCGTAGCACTGGTGCTCGAGATGGGTGACGTGGGGAGCCCCCTCGTAGATCGAGTAGACGGCCGCTGCACTGCGGGGCAGCTTCCGCCTTCCGGCGCTGCCGACCGAGTAGCGGAGGACCTCGCGACCGTCCATGCGCAGCTGGAAGGTCGCGCGCCCGTCGGCCCCTTCGAAGTCGATCACCTCGATGGTCTTCGGAAACCCCCACATCTGAATCCCGGCGTCATTGGCCAGCCGACTCGTGACCGGGAGCTTCCACACGTAGGTGGCGGCGTCATCACGCGCGATGTCCAGCCACGTCCCGAGATAGGGGATCCGGCTGGGTCGCCCGTGCACGGGCTTCACGAAGAAGGCCATGGAGATCTCGCTGTAAACGCCGCAGTCCGACTCACGATAGTGGACACACGAGAGCGAGAAGCCCGCGCGGCCCGGCCAGAGCTCCGCCACCTGGAAGCCGCTCTGGCGAATCAGGTCCTGAGCGCGGCTCGAGGGCACCGTGAACAGACCCACCGCCGACGAGGCGTCTCGAAAGTGGGCCGGGAAGCCGAGGCTCCTGCCCTCGATCTCGAAGCGCCGCGTGCTCGCGCCGCGCTCTGCCGGCTCGGATTCGCTCTTCATCGCTCCGCCTCCCTCCCGGCCAGCCCCCGCCGGCCGTGCCGTGTGGACTCCTGTGACAGGAAATCGTCGATCCAGCCCAGCATCGCTTCGTAGAACGCCCTGGTCCTGGCGATGGCTTCCGCCTCGGAAGCACCCTCCGCCTCGGCCGCGCAGGACATCCGCACCCGACAACGCCCGTTCCCCAGATCGACCACCTGCGCTCTGGCGCGGTAGTTCCTGACCCGGATGTACTCCACGCGGGGGATGGAGTACTCGAGCACCCTCTCCCTGTGATCGATGGCGTCGAGGCGTTCATGCAGCTGCGGAACCACCGGCACGGTGAGGTGCCGGATCATGCCGACCCCCTGCCCTTCCAGCTCCACCTTCTCGATACCGGGGACCCAGCGGACGTCTCCGAAATCGGCGAACACCGCCCAGACCTCTTCGGCGCCGATTTCGTACTCGCGCTCGACACTCACTTCGACCATCGCTGATCGCTCCAGCTCCAGGCGCGGTGGGGGCGATCCGCCATACGGATTCCTCGGGCCCTGGAGCCAGTCTCCGATCCGGCGCCAGGCGCGCATATGACCGCGGTCATACCCACCGGCCGGGTGGTGCTGCTTGGCTCCAGCTGTGGTCCGGCCGGGCGGCCTCAGGCGCTGGAGGCTCGACAAGAAGCGCCCGATCCCGGGCGCCTGAACAGGAGGGCGGCCATGCGTTTCGGGATGCTCCACCTCTTCGAGAACCCGGCCGACAAGACCGAAGGCCAGATCATCAGCGAGCAGATGCAGCTGATGCGGGCGGCCGAGGATCTCGGCTTCGACTCCGTCTGGCCGGCGGAGCACCACTTCACCGAATACGGGTACTGCTCATCGCCGGCCCTCTCGCTCGCCGCGATCGCCAGCGAGACGAAGCACATCCGGCTCGGAACCGGGGTGGTGGTGCTTCCGCTCAATCATCCGCTTCGCGTCGCGGAGGACTACGCCTTCCTCGACCATCTGAGCGGCGGCCGCGTCGACCTCGGCATCGGTCGCGGCTACCAGCCTCTCGAGTTCGAGCGCTACGGCGTAGAGCAGACCAGCACGCGCGAGCAGTTCAAGGAGGGCCTCGAGGTCATCCGGCAGGCCTGGACCGACGGGCGGGTCGATTTCGAGGGCCGTCACTACCAGTTCCGCGACGTTCCGATCCGCCCGCGCCCCGTGCAGACGCCCCACCCGCCGATCTGGATGGCCTGCCTGTCTCCGGAGAGCTTCGAATTGGCCGGACGCTACGGCTGCAACCTGCTGTCCGGCAGTGTCTTCGGCCTGACGCCCGACGTCGCCGAGGCGCGCCGGACGGACTACTACCGGGGCCTCGCGGCGGGAGGGCATTCCGCGCAGGGGAGACAGAGCGGATGCCTGATGTTCGTGTACGTCGCCGACACGGTGGAGCAGGCACGCAGCGAGTTCCGCGACGCCGTTGTCTGGTATTTCCACACGATCGGAAAGTACGTCGCCCCCGAGAAGGGCAAGTCCCCCATCAAGAGCTACGAGCTGTACACGAAGTTCCGGGACGGGATCGAAGCCATCACCTGGGATCAGCTCGTCGAGGGGGACGCCGTGATCTGCGGCGACCCCGACCTCGTCGTCGAGAAGCTCCATAAGTACCAGCAGATCTACGGCTTCACGGAAGTCCTGTGCTGGACCCGCCTGGGCGGCCTGGACCACCGCAAGGTGCTGCGCTCGATGGAGCTGATGCAGAGCAAGGTGATCCCGCACCTGCGCGACAGCCAGCCGCCGCCGCCGCCCGCCGTGTAGCCGTCGAGTCCGCGGGGTCACGCTCGCCATCGTCCACGCCTACAGCGGAGCGCGATGCGGCTACCCGTAGGCTCCCCAAAAACCCGCCTCCACGCGGCTTCTGGTGCGCCTGGTCACGACTCGGACTCGGGCGCTCAGACGTAGGGCGGCTGCCCCTGGGGCCACTCGGTGTCCACCTGGTTCCCGTACAGATCCACCAGGAGCTTCACGCCGTCGGCGTTCTCCATCAGGAACTTCATGTCGCCGCGGATCTTGATGGAGCCACGCAGGCCCGCCGTGATCGGGTCGGTCTTCCCGGCCGCGATGCTCTCCCAGACGGTCGCCGGCGCGGTGAAGCGGAAGTCGAGGCCCTTGCCCGAGAAGCGCTCGTCCAGGGGCTGGAACTCCCGCACCGCCCCCTCGTCGAAGACGATCCTGAAGTAGAGGGCGCCGTCCGCCGGCACGTAGGGCGAAGCGCCGTCGCCCTCCACCTCGAAGGAGATCACGATCCGCTCCTTGGGCGTCTGGCGGCGAAGCTCCTCCGAGTGGTTGATGAGCTTCTTCATGTCCTCGTACCAGGCATCGGAATAGATCACCGACATCGGCGACTCCTCGTCATCCAGAAGTGAAGTACCAGATCAGTGCGGCGAAGCCCGCCGTTGCGCCTGCCACGAGCAGGGCCCGGCGCATCCGCGCCCGGGGCTCCGACCCGCGTTCCTCCGCCCGGATGCGCATGAAGCGAAGCATTCCCAGCAGGAAGGGGAGATCCGATGGCGCGATTCGGGCCCGGAGCTTTCGCCGAACCAGCAGCGAGAACGGGCTCTCCCTCCCAGACGTCAGGTGCGCGATGCTGAGGAAGTCCGCCGTGACGGACGGGCTGCCGCGGCCCTCCCCGGGCGTCACGTCGCGCAGCTCGATGCGATCGCCGGCGAAGACGATCCGAACCGCCACGTCCTGGTCTTCGGCCGCCCGGAAGATGGTCTCCCCCGCGAGGCGTCGCGCCAATCGCTCCTTGGTCGGCGAGTCGGAGAGGGTCTGCTCGATGAACTGGTGCAGCATGTCGGCAAGGCCGCTGGCCGACTCTCCCCCGTGCAACAGGACCGGGAACGGCGCGTCATCCGCACGCCGATGTCCTAGATCTCTACCCACCATTCGTCCAGGTCGTAGTCCGCGGCGATGGCGTTCAGGCAGTTGTAGCCGGGTGCGAAGGTGATGTAGCCGTGCGGATGCTGGGAGGCCCCGCACAGGTACAGCCCCGGGATCGGCGTCCGGTAGTCCGACAGGTCCGGGCTGGGCCGGTTCTCGAGCAGGTTGTCCGGATGGATCCGCCCGACCATCCAGTCCCCGTAGCGGTAGTTGATCATCTTCTGGGCGATGTCGTGAGGGGTCTCCACCGCGAAGCGCCGCACGAGGCCGTCTTCCATGTTCGTGCACACCTCCGACCAGCGCTCGACGCAGCGCTCCCCGAACTCGAAGCGCCGCTCGTCCCAGGCCTCGCTGCCGCCCTTCTCCAGGGCGTAGGGCGCGAAGACGCGAATCAGCCCGGTGGCCATGCCCTCGGGAGCATCCGTGGGGTCGTAGAGGGAGTTGACCGCGGCATTCAGCCGGGGCCGCTCGGGAAGCCGACCCTGCCGGATCGCCGCGAAGTCGTCCTCGAAGTCGGCCAGCGACTCGTAGCCGATGTTGAGGATCCAGGCCCGGTCGATGTCGGGATCGAACGCGGCCGCCGCATATTTCGGAAGGCCGTTCAACGCCAGGTGCACGTTGAACAGGCTGGTGTCCTGGTACTTCACCTCCGCCACGGCCTTCTGCGTCTGCTCCGGTACGTGCTCGGGCCGCAGCAGCGTCCCGAACGTCTGGTTGACGTCGATGCTGGATGCCACCAGCTTGCGCGCTCCCACGAAGCCGTCGGGCGTCTTCACGCCCACGGCCCGCCCGCCCTCCACCACGATCTCCTCCACCGGCACCTGGGGGAAGACGCGACCGCCGGCGCGGACGATGACGCGCATCAGGGTGTGCGCCAGCCGGTGGCTGCCGCCCTTGCAGATCTGCCAGTTGCTGATCTTGCCCAGCAGCACGGGGAGGGTGACGGCGAGGCCCTTCACGTGGGGCTGGTAGGCGCAGATCGAGGCGTGGAAGGCGAGCATCGCCTTGATCCGGTCGTTCTCGAAGTGCTTGTCGAGGAACTCCGCCACGGACATGGACCGCAAGCGGGCCGACAGAAACTCGGATTTGTCCTCCACGTCCCACGCGGCCAGCGCGCGGGTCAGGTCGTTGAGCTTGATCGGAGGCGCGAACATCAGGGTGCGCACCATCAGGTCCATGTAGCCGCTGACCTCGTCCCAGAGCCGCATCCAGGTGTCCGCGTCCTTCGGACTGAAGCGCGCGAAGCTCCGGTGGGTCTTCTCCATGTCGGTATGCACGGTGAGGGCCGTGCCGTCCGAGAAGATGCTCCCCATCTGCACGTCCGGGTGGCCGTAGTCGACCCCGTTGTCGTGCAGCTCCAGGTCGTCGTAGACCGGGGAGAGGCCAACGAGGGAGTGGTAGTTCGAGTGGAGGTTGTGCAGGAAGTTGGGCTCGGTCACCTCCTCCGTGCAGAGCCCGCCGCCCTCCTCGCTGCGCCGCTCCAGCACCGCCACGCTCCAGCCGCTCCGCGCCAGGTAGCCGGCCAGGGCCAATCCGTTGTGGCCGGCGCCGATGACGATGGCGTCGAAGTCGTTGTCGAACATCCCCATGGCTTCAGTCCCCCCGGCCGGAGCTTCAGTACGCTCGCCCTTCTCGACGCCATACCTCGGGATAGCCGAAGTCCTCGCAGAGAATCTTGAAGCAGTTGTACCCGGGCGCGGCCGTGACCCCGCCGCCCGGGTGGCAGCAGCTCGCACACAGGTAGAGCCCCTCGACCTCGGTGGCGTAGCGGGAGGCCCCGGCGAAGGGGCGCATGCTGCCGCTCTGGTCGGCGCTCATGGCACCGTGGCCGAAGTCGCCCTCGCGCATGCGCATGCCCCGCTCCTGGTCGAGCGGTGTGTGCAGGTAGTCGTCGATGACGTTTGCCGGAGTCATGTTCGGGGCGAACTTCTCGAACAGCGCCAGGAAGCGGGCGTTGTAGCTCCGCTTGATCTCATCCCACTCGCTCTCCGAGAGTGCGCTGGCCCGCGGGAAGAAGTACCAGCCGGTGAGGTTGTGCTTTCCCGCCGGGGCCTGGGTCTTGTCCCAGATGGAGTTCACCCACAGCCCGGCCCCCGGAAGCTCCGGGATCCGGTCCACGTGGCCCGCGCGGCAGTAGTTGAGCACCTCCTCGGCCGAGTCGTAGCCCACCACCTGGTACCAGGTCTTGTTGATGTTCGGGTCCCGAGCGGCGGACTTGTAGTTGGGCGCCTCGTGCAGCGCCATGGCCACGGAGCCCAGCACCTGATCCGGGCCGTCCTTGTAGTTGGCGACGCGCCTCTGGTAGTAGGGCGAGAGGTTCTGCTCGCCGACCAGGTCCTGGAACGTGTCCTTGACGCCGATGCCGCTCACCACCGCCTGGCGCGCCATGTAGCGGCGCCCGTCCACGGTCTCCGCCCCGACCGCCTTGCCTCCTTCGATGAGGATCCGCTCGACCCGGCTGGCCTCGCGCATGGTGACGCCTTCCTTGAGGCAGGCGGTCACCATGGCTCCGTTCAGGCGATGCGATCCGCCCACCATCATGCGCCAGCAGCCAGGCATGAAGACGCAGGCGAACAGGAAGATCCCGCCGGTGGCGGGCCATTCGATGGGGGGCCCGCAGAACTCCACCGCCACCCGGTAGAAGAGCGCGCGGATCTCGTCGGTCTCGAAGACCTCGTCGACGCAGTCCCGGATCGACTTCAGACCCAGCTCCGCGTCGAGCCCGAAGATCCTGAACATGGCGCCGGGGTCCCGGCGGGGAGGAATCCCGTCCTTCAGGAAGTCGAACTTCTCCGGCGGGGTGTAGAGGCCCGCGAACATCATCGGGGCCAGGGCGTTGGCCTTGGTCTTGAGCTCGCGCCAGGTGTCCGCGTCCCGCTTCGAGTAGACGGCGAAGTTCTTGCACGTCTCCTCGATCATGTCCTCGCGATAGATGATGACCGGCGGGCGCCCGTCACTGAAGGGAATGCCCGCCTGGGCGGCTGGGTAGATGGTGCGGGCGCCGAGTCCTTCCAGGTCGAAGTCGGCGTTGAAGGGCATGTAGTGGTTGAACTCCATGAAATTGGAGTGGATGTTGTGGCAGAAGCCCGGCGCCGTGTGCTCGCCGGTGTAGACCGCCCCGCCCCACTCGTGGCGCCCTTCCAGGATCAGGACGTCCACGCCGGCCCGCGCCAGGTAGGCGGCGCAGGTCAGGGCATTGTGCCCTCCCCCTACGATGACGACGTCGAACTCGGACTTCTCCATGGCCTGCCACCCTCGCATACTGCTCCGACACACCGGCCGCAGCTTGCCAGCCTAGGGATCCGGGAAGTGGGCAGGTATGACTTGTGTCATGTCGGGCGATTCTCCGCTGGATGGGCGCCGGCGCGAGCGGCCGTTGAAGATTCCCGGATACCGCGTACAGTTCACGGATTGGTCGGAAGTACGGGCCGGACGCGGCCCGCAAGGAGCCACGCGGCATGAACGATCCCGCTTCTCTCAGCGGCTTCGCAGTCGACTTCCTCAAGACCCAGGGCGCCAGCGTCGTCGGCATCAGCACCCGCGAGACGCTGGCGGGCGGCCCGCCCTCGACGGATCTGGAGTACGTGCTGCCCGGCGCCCGCTCGGCCGTGACCTTTGCCGTGCCGATGGATCAGGAGAAGATCGAGCGCTACCTGGCCAAGCAAGACCACGCCGGCCACCAGGACGACAACACCCACACCAACGTGTTCACGAGCGGCCTCGCCGTCTCGCTGGCCGAGTACTGGAAGCAGCGCGGCATCCCCTCCTACGGCTGCCTCTCCAACGCGGTCTACCGCCCGGACACGCCCCGCGGCATGCTGGACTTCCTGCCCGACATCTCTCACCGCTACCTGGCCGTGGCCTCCGGGGTCGGCTGGTTCGGATTCTCGGGCAACGTCATCACCAAAGAGCACGGCGCCGCGGTGATCCTGGGCTCCGTGGTCACCAGCGCCGAGCTGATCCCCACCGAGCCGCTCCCGGAAGAGGACAAGTACTGCGACGAGTGCCAGCTCTGCCGCGCGTCCTGCGCCTCGGGCCTCATGCACCCCAAGGAGAAGACTACGGTCACCCTTGGAGATCGCGAGTACAGCTACTCCAGGCGCAGGAGCTACCACCGCTGCGACCTGGTCTGCGGAGGCTTCACCGGCCTGGCCAAGAACGGCAAGTGGTCTACCTGGTCGCCCGGGCGCTTCCCGGTGCCGGAGCGGGACGAGGACTTCCTCCCGGCGCTGGCGGAGGCGTTGAGCGCCTCTGCGCCGCGGCCCGACCTCGCGGGCGGCTTCCACCACCCGGCCATGCCGGCCACTCGCAAGATCAACTTCACGTGCGGCAACTGCCAGCTCATCTGCCACCCGGACCGGGACGAGCGCAAGCGACGCTACAAGCTGCTGACCGAGAGCGGCGTGGTGGTGCAACACGAGGATGGCCGCCTGGAGGCCATGGCGCCGGACATCGCCGAGAAGTACGTCTCGGAGCTGCCCGACCCCAAGCGGGCCATGTACGAGAAGACCTAGCGAGGGAGGCACGGCGTGGCGAAGATCAATGGCGGCGAGCTGCTGGTCCGCATGCTCGAAGGCGCGGGAGTCAAGCAGCTCTTCGTACTGCACGGCGGCCACCTGGACGCGATCCTCCAGGCGGCCTTCGACCACGACTTTCGCCTGATCGACACACGCCACGAACAGGCCGCCGCCCACGCGGCCGATGCCTGGGCACGCACCACCGGCCGGCCCGGGGTCGCGGTCTGCACCGCCGGACCCGGCATCACCGACGCCGTCACCGGCGTCACCAATGCCTGGCTCGACTGCATCCCCATGCTGCTGATCGGCGGGGCCGCACCGCTCCGAGACGCCGAGACTCTGCCGCTCCAGGGCGGCTTCGACCAGGTGGCGCTGTTCACGCCCATCACCAAGTGGGCCCACCGCGTGACCCACACCGAGCGCATCCCCGAGCTGGTGGCCCAGGCGCTGCGCATCGCCACCTCGGGCCGTCCGGGCCCGGTCTACCTGGACATCCCCATCGACGTGCTGTTCTCGCCGGTAGACGAAGCACGGGTCTCCTTCCCCAAACCGGTGCAGCCCCAGTCGGCGCCGGCGCCGGCCGCAGAAGCCGTCGCCCGGGCCCTGGACTGGCTCCACGCCGCGGAGCGCCCGGTCATCCTGGCGGGAGGCGGCGCGTGGTTCTCCGGCGCGGGCGCGGAGCTGCTCGCCTTCGCCGAGCGCACGCGGATCCCGGTCTTCTCCAACGCCAAGGCGCACGGGCTGGTGCCCGCGGATCACCCCCTGTGCGGGCGCGGCTTCGCCAACCTGGTGGGCCTGCGCATGATGGGCGCCGGCCAGCCCGACGCGGCCCTGCTGCTGGGCACTCGCGTGGGGCTCTTCACCGGCGGCCGCAGCGGCGCCATGATCCCGCATGAGGCGCGCCTGATACAGGTCGACATCGAGGCCTCGGAGTTCGGTCGCAACCGGGATGTTTCCCTGGGCATCGTGGCCGACTGCCGCCAGGCGCTGAGCGCCCTGGACGCCGCCGCCGCCGACCGGCCGTGGCCGCAACGAGACGACTGGGTCGCCGCCGTGCAGGGCGTTCGCGAGGGGCACCGCCTGGTCTTCGCCCAGGCGCTACAGAACGACAAGGCGCCGATCCACCCGTACCGGCTGGCAGATGCCATCGCCAACGCGGTGGAGCGCGACGCCATCATCGTGGCCGACGGCGGGGAGACCGCCTCCTGGATGGAGATGACCGCCCGGGTCCACCGGGGCGGGCACTTCATGACCCACGGCTACCTGGGCTGCCTGGGCACGGGCATGCCCTTCGCCATCGCAGCCCAGCTGGCCCACCCCGAGCGCCAGGTGGTGTGCATCGTCGGGGACGGCTCGGTGGGGCTCAACTTCTCCGAGTTCGACACCATGGTGCGACATGGCCTGCCCATCGTGGTGGTGGTCAACAACGATCAGCAGTGGGGCATGTCGGCCCATGGCCAGGAGCTGCTCTTCGGCAAGGACCGCCGCGTGGTCACCGACCTCGCCGCTACCCGCTACGACCGCGCGGCCGAGGGCTTCGGCTGCCACGGCGAGCTGGTGCGCGAGCCGGGAGAGCTGGCGCCGGCCCTGGAGCGCGCGCTGGCGAGCGAGCGGCCCAGCTGCGTGAACGTCATGACCGACCCCGCCGTCATCGCACCGGTGACCCTCGCCATGCTCGGCATGAGCGGACAGAAAAAGGCGCCGCAAGACTCGGAGAGCGGGAAGATCTCGATTCCGTACTACGACGACATCGAGACCTGAGCTCTCTTCTCCGGCAAACCGGGACGGTTCACTCCACGCGACGCCGCCATGCGGAGAGGGTCGAGGTGCTCTGATGTCGGAAGAGCTGAGCACGGCCATCGCGGAGCTGGCGCGCGACGAGGTCCCGGTGATGATCGGACGCAGGCTCGAATCCGGCGAGGACCCACTCGCGATCCTGGCCGAGTGTCGCGAGGGGATGGCCCGGGTCGGCCGGCTCTTCCAGGACGGTGACTACTACCTGGCCGAACTGATGCTATCCGCCGAGATCTTCACGACGGCGGTTGCCCAGATCGAGCCCCACCTGCCCGCCACTGCGCACGATCGAAGCTCCGGCACGGTGGTCCTCGCCACCATGCGCGGGGACATCCACGACCTGGGCAAGAACATCCTCGCCACACTGCTGCGCGCGCACGCCTTCGAGGTCCACGACCTGGGCGTCAACGTGGAGCCCGCCGTGCTGGTCGAGAAGGTGCGCGAGACCCGGCCCGGGTTCGTGGGGCTCTCGGTGCTGATCACCACCGCCTTCCGCAGCATGCAGGAGGCCTGTCGTCTCCTGGAGGAAGCGGGCCTCCGCGATTCGCTGCACCTGATGATCGGCGGGGGCGTCACCACGCCGGAGCTCGAGAGCTGGCT
>Ga0255054_10000400_pt1 | contig 25850 bp, 36 predicted proteins | sample JV7_2_23_MG_FD_188634 | JGI IMG/M metagenome (GOLD analysis project Ga0255054, IMG submission 188634) | Seawater microbial communities from Jervis Inlet, British Columbia, Canada - JV7_2_23 | ecosystem: Environmental > Aquatic > Marine > Inlet | place: Canada: British Columbia | collected... | reverse complement strand
CCTCCGCTTCCTCGGACTCGCGACGATTCACGAGCACCGCTTCCTCGGTGAGGTTGATCTGCGCCTTGTTGATCCTGTTCTGCGCCACGAGAATCTCTTGGACATGAACGTACATCTCTTCGGCCCGGCCGATCGATCTCGCCATGATTTCAGCCATAGTGGCGAGCTTCTGTTCGATGACCACCATGCGTTCCTCGTTCGCGCCATGGCCGGCCCGTCTGTTGCCCCGCTCGAAGTACTTGCGGAGCAGCTTACCACCCATAACGGAGCCCGTTACGGTGCAGGCGATGTACGTGCCGCCGACCAGCACCGCGAACAGCACGCTGTTGGTCGTGTGTATCTGATTCAAAAATCCGAACGTGAAATAGAACGCGAGGAACCAGACGCCGTTGCTGAACACGGCAGCGACCGCATGGTACCAGTCGCTGCCAGAGTTGCGAGCCCGGCTGACCCAGGTGAACATCGCGTTCTGCGCGATGAGGATCAGTCCCCACCATAGCAGGCTGATCGTCATGGCCTGGGCCCTGCACGAAGGCTCGGTGGTCTCTCGACTCCGCCTCGGTCCAAGTAGTAGTACTTGTGCCAGTCAGGAACGATGTCGTCGAGCCTTTCATACATCGTGCTGTTGAACTTAGGACCGCCGTGAACGTAGTTGCCCGACATCCCGCCTGTTATCGCGGCCAGTTGCATCGCTTCCTTCTCGGTCAGTGTGATCGTGACCTCGATCCCTGTGCTGGTCGATTTGACCCTCATCGTTTCCTCCCGTGGTACTTGTCCACCTTCTCCTGATTGAGCACCATCGCACGGTTGCGTGCTCGGTGCGCTTTGCTGTCGGTCGTGTACTTGTTGGAACTGAACGCGGTCTGCGATGGCCGCATCCAGTCAGGGTACGCGAGCCGGCGTGGCTGTGAGTTCGCGTGGAAGTCGGACATCTTTGGCTTGCCGTGTCCGTTGGCCGCCGACGGCCGGTTCGTTAGGTGACGTGCTAGGTTGACACTCATAGGCCGATCCTTATCACGATGGGCGACAGTCGATTGTATCGCCAGTAAATGAATCCCATCACCGTCACCCCCACCCCGATGGCAGCCCAGTACTTCTTGTGCTGGATCAATGGCACTACCCAGGCCGCCTGGTACGTTACGAAGTCCTGCAGTGCCGCGCGCCAACTGTGGCCCGGCCACCTGAACTGATCGACGATCTCGTGAGCGATCGGAAACCAGATCGTGCCGATCAGGTACCGTGTGGTCGGGCTGTGATGGCCGGGAACGAGCCGCAATGCCTCCGAGACAGCGATCGATGTCACCGAGTGACCCAGGTCGTGCGTGAAGTTGCACACGAACGTCTCGCTGCCCCCAAGGCAGTAGTTCGGAGCTTTCTGGCCCTGTACCGCGACCGGGCATGCGACGAAGCACAGGACCAGGAGCAGGGCTCTAGTCATTATAGTCCATGAAGTCGTCGGGTGTGATCGCACCCTCAACTAGATCAAGCCAGGACCTGATGTGCTGCATTTGTCCGTACGCGATGTATAGCGACTCCGAACGGCCGTTGTTCATTACCTCGATCTCGATCATGCCGTCGCCGTCGCCGTCGAGTTCGATGTAGTACTTGGCTCTCTCGTCTCCGAGACCTGTGAAAATACGTCGTCGGGGAACGCTCATCGTACCCTCCTGCTTCCAAAGGTTTGACCACCGGGACCGAACTCGGACTGCTCACCGAACGATCCGCCCAGAGCGGACCGGTGCTGGCGCTGTGAGTCGCGTCGAAAAACGTGCAGCGATCCTTGTACGTCGAAGTCGCGCAGCGCTTTGTCGCAATCGACGCTGGTTTCCAGCGCGTAGTACAGGTCCTGTGTGCCGGCGTCGCCGCCGACCTTTCGGAGCGTCGCGAACAGCTTGTTCGCTTCGTCGGGGTTCATCTCCAGCACGACCCGCGCCGGCCGGACGATCGTTTTGACCTGCTTGGCCTTCTCTGCCTCGTGTCTTGCTCGTGCCATCGTCCTTGTTCTCCTATTAGAGAGTGAACTCGTGCAGTCCGGCCAGGCCGCCCTCGCGGTGCCAGACCAGTGCCGTGCCGCGTCGCTGGTGCTTGTAGCCTGACTCGTAGTGCCAGGCGTCTTCGGGCGTGAGCCCCGGCAGTGATCGTACGCGTGTTGCACGGCCCTCCCAGATCAGATCGTACGGCTCTCCAGTGTACAGCTTCTCCATGTTAATGTGGTTGTGCCCGACATGCACCTCGCGAATCTTGCCCTCGACCCAAAGCTCCGGTGGGCACTCGGTAGCGAACACACTGACCAGGTTATCGCGCTTGCGCTTGAACTCTTCGCCGTGCGTGAACATGAACAGGTTGCCACCATATAGGAAGTAGTCGCGAACACTGGCCGGGTTGCGGACGTTCAGGTTCTCGTCGTGCCTGAACCAGGCGTCGATCACCTCGCCGAACTTGTACATGGTGTGGCGATCGTGGTTGCCGGGTACGATCTGCACCGTGGTCGGCGCGACGTACAACGCGTCTTCGATGCACTCGACGATCAGCCGGCGCACCTTCGTGAACATGCGCGCCAGGCGCGTGTCGAAGTCCTGCATCGTGCCCTTGCTCGTTGCGCCTCCCCTCGATCCGCCTTTCGGATCGATGCCTGGCGCGTCCACATGAAACAGATCGTTGCCGACCAAGAACAGGATCTGCTCTATGTTATAGTGCGAGGCCATCGCGAGCAGTCGGCTGAACGCTCGCTTGTAGTCGGTGAGTCCGATCTCCATGTCGTAATCGTTGTCGACCTCTTTGGCCCAGGCCAGCATACCGAGATGCGGGTCCATGAGCGCGATCTCCAGCATCTGCGGGTTGTCGGGGTCCTTGAGTACCGGCGGCTTCATCAGGTACCCGACACGCTTCGCGGCCGGGCATCGCTTCTCGAAGTCGGCCATGGCGTCGTCCCAGATGCCCTGGATCACCTCCGGACTATCGAGCGCGCCTTTCGGTACGAGCGTGGCTCGGACCTGGTACAGGGTCACGACGCCCCTCTTCACGCTGTGCTGCTCCCAGGAATTGATCCTGAAGCTGGTGACGTCGTACGTGGCGCTGACGGGGACCTTGTCAGGGCACTGGTCGCCAGCGATCTCGATGGTCGCTCCCTCGAACTGGAACGGGCCCGCCTCCACGGGCGTGATCTCGATGGTCTTGACGCAGGCGCAGTCCGTGCCATGCACCCACTCGAACGGGATCTCGAAGAAATCGTACAGTTGAGCGAGGCTCGTGATCCGGTGCTCGCTGACGCCAGAGACCTCCGTGACGTCCGGCTCCCCGGCCAGCGATCGCTCTGGGTCGATGTCGAGCGGTATCTGCTGCACGTTCGTCATGTCCCTGCGGAGCCCGTACTGCTCGGCCTTGAGCTTGGCGCTGATCTTACTGGCCCGTGACGTGAGCTTGCGCCACTCCTTGCAGTCCACGCACCGACACGCGTGGTGAGTGTAGGCCGTCGAGCAGCGCCGGTCGTTGATGGCGCAGTGCATATCAGATCGGTCCCGTGTCATGTCGCCTCCTGTGTTATGTGGGGCGGGGTCCGTCACCTCCAACTTAGCACCGACCCCTGAAACAGCAAGCGACCGTATCTGTGGGGATGGGGCCTTGATGGGCATCAAAGTGAGACTTCATCTCACTTTGATGCCCTGTCCCCTAAGTTATACGGCCAGGACACAACCTCCGGGCGGGGTGAGCAGAAAGAGCAACCCGCTTCAGAAGTTGCTCGCCCTTTTAGCCCAAGCCCGGCGCGGATAAGAACGAGAAGAGCAAGAAGAGCAGTGTACTTATAGTGTATAGGTATATGTAATATATAGAGGGGAGTGAAAGCTGCTCGGGCAGTGAAGCGAAAGCGACAGGTAGTAGAATAGTTTCGGAACGGCTGCTCTTTCTGCTCGGAGCCTCTTAAGCTCTAGGGCCGCAGCGTGATAAGTGTGTTCACTTAGTTTGCTCCTTCTGCTCTTTTCTGCTCTTTTCTGCTCACCTGGTGATGAGCAGGAAGAACAAGAAGAGCAGGCTTTGCGGAAAGTATATTGAGCGCGAGCGTCGTTGTGTAAAGCGGGCTCGACCCCGATGTGGGGGTTGGGGGTGAGTGCGACCCTAGATACCAGCGCGGTGCGTGCTGTGCCTTATGTTGGAGTCAACGGAGGAAGTGAATCATGCCAGGACGTCCATTGCTGCGCGCGTTCTCAGAACAGATCGAGAGCGAGGGCGGCGACGATGTGATACTGAGCCGGATTGCCGATGGCGACTCTGTCGGCAAGATCATGGGCGACTACAATCTGTCCCGCAACATGTTCTATGACTGGGTGCATCAGTCCAGTGAGCGTGAGAAGATGTGGTCACGAGCCCGTCGGCTTGGTGCGGAAGCGAACGTTGAGCAGGGTCAAAAGCTGCTCGACGACCTCGGTAGTAAAGTGCTGCTCTCGAACGCCGAGGTATCGCTGGCGAACTCGCGAGCCAACTGGAGGAAGTGGTTGGCTTCGAAGCGTGACCCTGACACCTACGGCGACGATAAGACGGCGGCCGTCGCTCTCAACCTGAACGTCGGCGAGCTACACCTCCAGGCATTGATCGGTGGTGGGTTGGCCGAACCAAGTCTCGAAGTGGCAGGCGAAGTGATAGACGCCGAAGTGTTGGCGATCGAAGAAGAGTCCGGGGTCGTCCCGGCCGAGGACGAGTTCGAAGCGGACCCGATCCTAGTGGACCTCTTATAGGAGCAGTGACATGGTTGAGTATGAGATAGCGACCGCAGGGTTCCAGCAGACACTGGCTGCGGTGGTGGCGTTGGGGCTCGCAGGTATCTGCGCTCACCAGGCAGTGAACGGTAGGTCAACATGGTATCGGATCGCGATGGGTGTGTGCGTTGTAGCGGCACTCACTGCGTTCGGTGCCATCTTCGTGCTTGGGTCACCCGCATGAGGACCTGGGTGACGAAGGTCGTGGTTGTGCTTGGCATCGCTGCGATGGCGTGGGTAGTGACGTCGTGTGAGCCGATCCCAACTGAGAGCCGACACATCTTCGTGCTGTGCTTGGCGGACGGCACGGTCAGTGACACCGGCTCGGTTGCGTGCTCGGACAGCTTGAGTATTGGTGGGCTGCCGGCCGATACCGTGCCATCGGACAGCATACCTTAAGCGGCAGGCCATCGGTAGGGTGTGAGCTTGGTGTGGGCTAAGTGAAGCCACCCAGGTTCGGAGCCAGGGTGATCTCGGTGTTATCCCGAGTGCTGAGTTCACGCCCGGCCTGCCAGGTTTGATGAGCCGGTGGCGGTCATCGATGTTGCGACTGCGCGCAGGCGCGAGATGGGCTGAAAGCTAAGTCGTTGCAGTGTAAGGACTTAGTCAGGCGATGGCACATAATGGCTATTATGTAACCCAGGGGGCTAAGTGCTTACAAGCCAACGACTTAACGGAAACGCAGGCGGACGCTGGGGGTGGGGGAGGGGGCTAAGTCCCTGGGGCGCAACGACTTAGGCCCCCCTCCCTTGGGGCCCCACCTGGGGGCCGCGCCGCGCGCCACCAGGCAAACACGAAACGAAAATTTTCCAGATTCTGGAAAGAGGAATAGCGATGCCGCACGGACCTGACTCCAGAGGCAAGCCGGCCTACCAGGTGATTAAGGACAAGGACGGGCACATCCGAATGGCCGGCCCGCGTGCTGGGGCCTCTCATACAGAGGTCTTCGATTTTTGGCCAACGCGCGGACTCGCGTACTGTCTATGTGTGAAGTGCGACGCGGTCTGGCGCGAGGGGGCCACGGAGGTACCGCCATGTCAGACCTGACATGCACTCACCCTGAAGAGGCACGGCACCTGTCGCCCGTGGACGACGTCGTGGCCTGTCTGCTGTGCGGGGCCTGGCGCCCATTGTACGACGTGATAAACGAGCCCGGTGGTCCGTGGCGCCGACCGAACGGGCATCGCACCGACGTGATTTTTGAAAAGAAGTCCGATCAACTGAACGTGGAGAACTGACATGCCCTTGTTTCCAGCACAGCCGCACTCGACCACGATGCCCGCGTTCGAGGGCGCGGCCGTCTCGCCCAGTGACACGGAAGATCTCACGACGAACTCGCGAGGCATCTACGTGGGCGTCTCGGGCGATCTGAAGGTCACGCTCGTGACGGGCACGACCCTGACGTTTGTCGGGATCGCGGCCGGCATCGTTCACCCGCTCCAGGTCAAGAAAGTTTTTGACACGCTCACGACCGCGACCAACATCCTCGCGCTATGGTGATGACATGAGAACGTTCCAGGAGTGGAGGAAGGCGCGCGTCCGATTGATTCAATGGGGTGGCACTCCAAACTATCCATACTACGTCCGGTTCACACCGAACTTCGGAATTTCGATTCCGTGGTTCAGAGGCAGGCGGATTCGGTTCGCCTGGCATCACGGCCTGCAGCTTGTGCGGTGGGTCAATGTCCGATGGTACGTCGAGAAGCAGGTATGGGGGAAGTCGACGGTCAAGGGCGAACAGTTCCTATCATAGGAGAACATCATGGCTCAGTACTCAGTCCCAGACGCTGACCTCGTTGACGGCAACTGGGTCGACCAGGGCTCTTCCAACGCTGACCTGTACGCGGACATCGCGCCAGGCACACCGGGCAGTATTGGGGCCGGTGACGACGCGACCTACGCGGTGTCGCCCAGTGCTCCGTCGGACGAGGCCTGCGGGTTTGGTCTCTCCAACATCGAGGACCCGGTAAGTTCGAGCGGGCACATCATGCGATGGCGCCGGCAGAAAAACGCGGCTGGTGGCGCGACGATCAACCTCACCATGCAGCTTCGTGAGGGCTACGTGGACGAGGGCACGCAGGGCACGCTCATCAACGCGTACGCCGACAACGACATTCCAGACGCGTATGCGACTCAGACCGACACGCTGACGGGCGGCGAGGCCGACTCGATCACGGACTATACGGATCTGCAGTTGCGTATGTCCGCCGATCAGGCCTAAGAACCATGGGCTGGACCAACGAGCCCAAAGACCGGACCCACGGACCCTACAACCTCAAGGTCGTCGCCAACGTCATTCATCCGACGATGACGACGGCCGAGGTCTGGGCCTGGGTCGAGGACGTCGTGCTGGTGACAGGTGCGGCCGATGTCCGTTCGAAGTTCGCCAGCGACTACTTCGTGCAGAGCATCTTTGTCGGCACCGATCCGCGTGTGCGTGAGCGTCCGGACTTTGGTGGCTGGCAAATCTATCCTAAGATGTACGCGTTGGCGGATCTCAAGCAGAACCGCGACGAGCAAGAAGCGATCCTGGAAGTCTACAACGCATGGCGGGACGGCTTTGAGACGTTGTTGCTTAGGGACGGCTTCACGGTCCTCGAACTGTCGAACAAACCGGTGCTGGTCTGATGGCAGAGGTCTCCTATGCAGTCTCGTATCTCACGGCCGACGACACTAACTCCACCAACGTATATGCAGACGCGGACGTTCTTGCCGGGTCCGGGCTAACTAACGGAGAAGTCTATCTACTTCTAGTTCGGGCCACGTTCAGGAACGAGAACGGCGGCGCGTCCACGGCCGTGAAGTGCGTCCATGGCTCGACCGACTTCGTGGACTCCGAGCACATCATGGAGGGCTATGGTGGTGTTTGGAGCCAGTACAACTATTGGGACGTTTTCACACAGGCCAGCACGGAAGACATCAAGGTCCAGTTCAAGTCGATGACCGACACGGTCGACGCGGACATCGACGAAATCATCATACTCGCGATCAGTCTGACCGACGCGGGCTTCGAAGCGGACACCGACTACCACTTCGCGGAGCGCGCCACTGACGACACTATAGATGACGACGACTTTGACCTGAACATTGACGGTGCGAGCATCACGTTCACTCCGTCCGATACGGGCCAGGAATGGCTGATACTTTCGCTCTCGCAACTGGACAGTGCCGACTCCAACCGGCAGCACGAGTCCCGGATCAACATAGACGACAGCGACACTGACACCTGGAAGGGCCAGGAAGCAGAGGACACGACCCAGGACAAGATGGTGCTGGTCAATATCCGCCCCATGCCTGCTGGGGCCCTTGACGACAGCGAGCACACCATCCTCGAACAGAGCCGCCTAGATGGCAGTGGCTCGACCACTCGCTACCACAGTAAGATCCTGGCGATCCAACTGGACGCGCACTTCGTTGACGTGTCGCAGCTATGGACGGCCGGGTCGGTCGGTATATCGAACACCTGGACCTGGCCAGGCACGAACGTAGCGACCCTGGAGTTCACGCCTACGGGCGCGGGCAACATCGCCGTCCTGGGCGGGTCGGCCTACAACAGTGGCGCGTCCGACGACGTCGGGCACCGTATGCAGATCGAGGAATCCGATCTGAACGGTTGGGATCTCTCCACTGCGGCGTACCGCAACCGTCGATGGGACAGCACTGACAGGGTGCTGTACGGCTGGGCCAGTGTCGAGGACGTGGCGGCCAGTGCTCAGACGCTCGATGTCGACGTAATGAACGAGGACGACACCAACGGGACCTGCACTCAGAGGTACATCGTCGCGTTCTCGTTGGAGTTGATTGATGAGGGCGGGGACGATCGTGCTGCGGAGGTCAGTGCGTTCGAGCTTGAGGCACCGGACGCGCCTCGTGCCGCCGAGGTGTCGGCGTTTGAGTTCGAGACGGCCGACGCGCCACGTGCCGCAGAGGTCAGTGCATTCGAGCTTGAGGTACCGACCGCGCCGCGTGCCGCAGAGGTATCGGCGTTCGAGATGGAGGTACCGACCGCGCCACGTGCCGCAGAGGTATCGGCGTTCGAGCTTGAGGCGCCGGACATTGGGAGAGCGGCCGAGGTCAGCGCGTTTGAGCTTGAGACGCCGGACGCCGATCGCGCTGCCGAGGTCAGTGCATTTGAACTTGAGACGCCGGACGCTGCACGGGCCGCCGAGGTGTCGGCGTTCGAGTTCGAGGTGGCCGACGCGCCTCGTGCTGCGGAAGTGTCGGCATTTGAGTTGGAGGTGCCGACAGCGCCCAGGGCGGCAGAGGTATCGGCGTTCGAGCTTCAGAGCCCGGACGCGCCCCGCGCAGCCGAGGTCAGCGCGTTCGAACTGGAGGCACCGATCGCGCCACGTGCCGCAGAGGTGTCGGCGTTCGAGCTTGAGGCGCCTGACGCCGATCGCGCCGCAGAGGTGTCGGCGTTCGAGCTTGAGACACCCAACGCCGATCGTGCCGCAGAGGTCAGTGCGTTCGAGTTCGAGACGGCGCCAGCGCCGCGTGCAGCGGAGGTTAGCGCGTTTGAGCTTGTTGCACCGGAGACCGATGCCGGCGACGTGCTGGAGTCGTATATCACGATCAATATCGGAGTTCAGATATGACGCAGATCCCGACCACCGAGAGCATCAATAATGTGTTCGCTGAATTTGTTGCGAGGTATGGACCACCGGCCGGCGAGTTGGGACCGGAGCGCATGGTGCGCGAGGTCTTCAAAGAAGAGCCCGACGAGTGGCAGATCCACGGACTGCTCCGACCGTACGGTCGGGGAGAGCGAAGGATCAGCGTTCGGTCCGCGCACGGGCCGGGCAAGACCTGTGGAGCCGACTGGTGCATTTGGCATCAGCTACTGACACGCTATCCGCAGAAAGTGATCGCAACGGCGCCGACGGGAGGCCAGCTAGACGATGCACTGGTGGCCGAACTGGTCAAATGGGCTGGGCGCCTTCCGCCGCCGTTGCGTGATCTGTACGAGATCAAAGCACGTGAGATAGTACTGAAGTCCCGACCGAAAGAATCGTTTTTCAAGGCGCGAACGTCACGCGCAGAAACACCGGAAGCGTTGCAGGGCGTTCACTGCGATCCGGGCTGGGTGCTGTTGGTCGTGGACGAAGCGTCGGGCGTCGCCGAGCAAGTGTTCGAGTCGGCGGTCGGTTCCATGTCCCAGGAAAACGCGCAGACACTGTTGCTGTCCAACCCGGTAAGAACGTCAGGCACGTTTTTCGATTCGCATCACAAGATGTCGTCGTACTGGCACACGACGCACGTCGGGTACTTACCGAACGCCGACGAACGGCCGGAGGGCTCGTATCACTCGAACAGGATCTCAGATGACTACGCCAATGACGTCGCAATCCGGTACGGAGAGGACTCCAACGCTTATCGCGTACGAGTTCTGGGGGAGTTCCCAAAGGCCGACGACGATACGGTCATACCCTATGAGTTTATCGCCAGTGCCCAACGTCGAGATCTTCAGATACCACCCAGTCTATTGTCTGAGGTGTGGGGTCTGGACGTTGCGAGAACAGGATCAGATCTGTCCGTGCTCGTGCGGCGAAACAAGCTGTCCGTGCTCCCTGACATTGAGTACTGGGGAGGTGTTGACCTCATGCGGACCGCAGGGCGCGTCAAGCAGAAGTGGGACGAGTGCAAACTGGAGGACAGGCCGGAAGAGATCCTGATCGACTCCAACGGACTGGGCGCGGGTGTATGTGATCGCCTGGTGGAGTTGGGACTGCCGGCCAGAGGTATCAACGTGTCGGAGTCGGCCGCGTTCAAGGAACGGTACTGGCGACTGCGTGACGAGCTATGGTTCGAGGCGCGCGAGTGGCTTTCGAAACTCAGCGTGTCTCTGCCGGTTCCGAGTGGGAGCAAGGACTGTCCGTTCGAACGGTTGGCGAGCGACCTGGCGACGCCGCGCTACGTGATTACGTCCAGTGGAAAGCTCAAGGTCGAGTCCAAGGACGACATGAAGAAAAGGGGCTTCAAGTCCCCCAACTTCGCTGACGCGTTCTGTCTGTCGTTCGCGTCGGAGCCGGCCACACTGATCCACGGCTCGACACCAGGCAGAACAGGCTGGGGAAACGTACCATGGAACCAGACGCTGAAAAGCAAGCGCACGTGGAACCAATGAAGATTCGTCGGTGCCAGACCCACGACGATCTCGTGTACGCGACGAGCATCCACCATTTGCTGTTCGACGCGAACAGCCTGGTGCCGCATTACTACGAGTTCGGCGCCTGGTTGGTGTGGCATGGTGACGGGGTCGTTGGGTTCGCGATGCTCGGGCGAAGTGAGCACGACTGGGACGCCGTGTTCGTTTCATATATCGGGCTGCTGCAGTCGGGTCGGGGACGTGGTCTTGGCCGGCGGTTGGTGCGAACGTGTGTGAGAGAGGCCCGTCGGCTAGGGCATGAACGAGTGATTTCGTATACGTGGACCGACAACATTGCGTCGGCCAAGAGCTTTCTTCGTGAAGGATTTGAGTTGTACCGCCCAGCAGGGGCGCATCCAGAGTACTTGTGGTTCGAGAAAAAACTAGAGGTGAAACATGGTTGACCGCAGAGATCCCGATCTGCAGGGCGCGGAGCTTTTTGAGTTCGAGTTAGACCAGGACTTTCCGGCGACTGCGTCCGACGACGACATCGAGACCGACGCCCAATCGATCGTGCAACGCATGCTCGAAGAGGCCATGTCGTACCGTGAAGAGAACATTGAACCCGATCAGGTCGACGCGACCGACTACTATTTTGGGCGGGAGTTCGGGAACGAGGAAGACGGTCGATCGAAGGTCGTGTCGACCGATCTGCGCGACGCTGTGCTTCAGGTCATGCCGTCGCTGCTCCGCATCTTCGTTGGGAGCGAGCGCGCGGTCGAGTATCGACCTGAAAGAGAGTCGGACGCGGCGGGCGCCGCCCAGGCCACGGACTACGTGCAGTACATCGTTCACGAAGACAATCCGGGGTTCCTGGTCTTCCATTCCTGGTTCAAGGACGCGCTCGTGCGTCGGATCGGAATCGTGAAGTGGTGGTGGAACGAACTGACGCGCAAGGAAGAGACCAAGCACACCGACCTGACCGAGAACCAGGTCATGGTGCTGCTCCAGGACCAGGAAGTCGACGTCAAGATAACGTCCACGGAGCAGGTACCGCCCGCGATGCCCGAGGCGCCGCCGACGACCGTATACAACGTGACGGTCACACACAAGAGCGACAAAGGCGACGCCAAGATCGAGACCATTCCACCGGAAGAGTTCATCTACTCGCCGGACGCCAGGTCGATAGACGACGCGGCCATGGTCGCGCACGTTCGGGACGTTCCACAGGAAGAGCTTCTGGAGATGGGCGTTCCACAGGAACTGATCGATGAATCGATCCAACAGAGCAGGACATCGTCTTCCACGATGTCCGACGACCTCAAGTCCGCGCGACATGTTGAGGAAGAGCACTTCTGGGTCGGTGACATTCGTGCGGGGACCGGAGAGCGCGCGCTGATCGGTGGGGAGCTACCGGAGTCCCTCCTACCGGTCGTGTACGCGGAGGCATACGTGTATTTCGATGGCGACGACGACGGGATCGCGGAGCTTCGAAGGTTCGATTGCATCGGTCCGCACTTCAAGATCATACCGGACGAGAACGGCGAGAAGTTGGGCACGATCGTATCGAGCCGGCCGTTCGCGGTCATCACTCCGGACCCCGAGCCACATACCATCATGGGGATGGGGTTCTGGGACCTGCTCAAGGACGTGCAGAAGGTTAAGTCGCAGATTCAGCGCGGAATGCTGGACTCGCTTGGGCTTGCGATCGATCCGCAGCAGGAGGTCGTAGCGAACGCGGTCAACATGCAGGACCTACTCAATCCGGAACTGGGCGGGCTGATTCGTGTTCGCCAGCCGGGCATGATCCGGGAGGTCAAGCACGGGTTCGTCGGACCGGACACGTTGCCTGTGCTCGCGTACTACGACGAGATCAAGGAAGGCCGGTCCGGGCAGTCCAAGGCGTCACAGGGGCTGGACCCGGACGTGCTGCAGTCGACGACCAAGGCCGCTGTGTCCGCTACGGTCACGGCCGCACAGCAGCGCATCGAGATGATTGCGCGCGTGTTCGCGGAGACCGGAGTCAAGCGACTGTTCCAGGGTCTGTTGGAGTTGGTCATCGAGAACCAGGATCAGTCGCGCATGATTCGGTTGCGTGACGAATTTGTCGAGGTCGATCCTCGGTCCTGGAACGCGAACATGGACGTCCGCATCAACGTCGCTCTCGGTACCGGGCTGATCGAGGAAAAGATAGCTCTGCTCGGGATGGTCGCTGGGAAGCAGCAGGAACTGCTGCAGATGGGTTCGCCGATCGTGTCCAACGTGGAGCTTCGCGCGACACTGGCGCGAATGGTCGAGCTTGCCGGCTGGCGCAACGCTGCCGAGTTCTGGAAGCCGTGGACCGAGCAGCAGGAGCAGCAGATGCAACAGGCACAGGCGCAGCAGCCGCCGCCTCCGGACCCGGCACAGATGCTGATACAGATCGAGGGTCAGAAGGCGCAGGCCGAGGCCGCGAACGATCAGGCCAAGCTTCAGTTGGAAACGCAGAAAGCGTATCTCGAAGACGATCGGCAGAGGGACAAGGTCGCTCGCGAGATGGCGCTCAAGGAGCATGAGATCGAGGCCAAGTACGCGATCGAGATCGACGACCGGCAGATCAAGAACAAGATCGAGCGCGATCGAATGGTGATGGACGCCGATCTGAAACAGTTGCAGGCGATGAGCGGAGGTGGGAATGCCCAGTAGACAGTACGAGCCCGAAACGTACACTGATGATGAAGCGATCCGACGTGGAGCGCGCGCTCACGCTATACTGGGCGACGAGATCTTCAAAGAGGCTGTGGAGTTGGCCGGCCAGAGCTTCTATGACGAGTGGTTGCACGCGAAAACGCCCCAGGTACGAGAAGCTATGTGGGCGAAGACGCTTGCGCTTGGCGCGGTTGAGGACTCACTGCGGAGTATCATGGCCGACGGGGAAGTAGCTGCAAGCAGGGTAAGCTAGACCCTGCACAGACTTTTTCGGCTCACCAAAGGGATACATTATGAGTAACGGAAACCAACCTGACCAGTCTCTGGGTGAAGAGCATCTGATGCCGTGGGAACGCGGTCAAGACTCTGAAGGTGGAGACGCTCAGGTCACAAAGAACTTGTTCGACATGCTTGGCTCAGATCCGGAGTTTGCGGACGACGAGGAACAGGCTGGGGACGAGTCGACGTCGGAATCCCAAGACTCCGACGGCTCTGAGGACGAGGACCAAGACGACGATGCCTTGCAAGAAGAGGACGAAGAAGAGGAAGTCGTAGAGGACGAGTCTGAAGAGGACGAGTCTGAGGACGCGGAAGAAGTAGACGTTTTTGTCGTGAAGGTCTCTGGCGAAGACGTCGAGGTCACTTTGGAGGAAGCTCTCCATGGTTACCAGCGTCAGGAAGACTATACGCGAAAGACGCAGCAGGTCGCCGAGGAACGAAAGACGTATGCGGCGGAACTGGGTGAGACGCGTCAGGTGCGTGAACAGCTTGGGCAGCAGCTTTCAATCTTGGAGAAAGCGCTGGCAGAGGAAGGCAGTCCACCGGACTGGGAAAAACTTCGCAAGGAAGACCCAGCGAAGTTTTCCAACGAGTACGCAGCGTACCAGTTCAAGCAAGATAAGTTGCGGCAGGTACACGAGGCGCAGGCGAAGTTGGCCCAGGAGGATCAGGTCGACCTCGACAGGCAGCTTCAGGCGCGTATGTCCGACGAGTGGACTAAGCTCACCGAAGCTATCCCCGCGTTCAAAGACAAGAAGGTGGCGAAGGAACGCCTGGCAGAGGTCCGGGACTACCTGACGACCACCTACGGTGCATCGCAGCAGGACGTCGATACAATCTACGATCACCGTTTCATCCTCATGGCCGACAAGGCCAGGATGTGGGATGAGTCTCAGACCACGGGGAAAGACGAGATCAAGCGCAAGAAGGTCAAGGCGCGAGTTCTCAAGCCCGGCACTACGACTCCGACTCGGAAGTCCCGCAAGGGCAAGAAGTCGAAGTCGCAGTATGCACGCAACCGTCAACGTTTGGCTCGGAGCGGCAGAGTGGAGGACGCTGCCGATGCGCTCATGGCCATGGACGGGGACGAGTAGGCTGTTGAGCCGCCATCTCGTTCCCGACAGCAAACTCAACGGAGGACGAAATGGCTCTGGTATCAGGAACGTACACTAGGTACGACGCACAGGGGCTGCGCGAAGATCTGTCGGACATGATCTATGACATTAGTCCGACGGCAACGCCTTTTATGAGCGGTGCAGGCATCGGTCCGAAGGCGAAGCAGACCTTGACTGAGTGGCAGACCGATTCACTGGCCGCCGCTGCAGACGACAACTTCCAGTTGGAAGGTGACGACGCTTCGTTCACCACGCCTTCTGCGACCGCGCGTGTTGGTAACTACACGCAGATCTCACGGAAGACTGTGGTCTTGTCCGACACTCTCGAAGTGACTGACAAGGCTGGGCGTAGGTCTGAGATGGCTTTGCAGACCATGAAGTACGCGAAGGAACTGAAGCGTGACATGGAGACGTCTTGCCTGATGGCACAGGCGGGCAGTGCCGGCACGGTCGGCGGGTATCGGAAGTTGGCGAGTCTTAGCGCCTGGGTCAAAACGAACGCGAGCATCGGTACGAGTGGTGGGAACCCTGTCTACACGTCGGGTGTGCCTGCTGCTGTCCGGACCGACGGCACGCAGCGCGCGTTCACGGAGACGATCGCGAAGGCCGTAATTCAGGCGGGCTACACGGCCGGTGCGGAGTTCTCCACGATCATGGTGGGGCCGTTCAACAAGACCAAGGTCTCCGGGTTCGCAGGTATCGCGACGCGGAACTTCGATCTGTCGAACGTGTCGCCTCGTCCGACCGCGATCATCGGGTCGGCCGACGTATACGTGTCGGACTTTGGCACGATGCGCGTGATCCCCAACCGGTTCCAGAGAGAAAGAGACGGGTGGTTCCTGGACTGGAACTTCGTGTCGCTTCGCTTCCTGAGGCCGTTCAAGCGGGTGAACCTCGCGAAGACCGGTGACGCGGACAAGAAGATGCTGATCGTCGAGTACACGCTGCAGGTCAAGCAGGAAGCGTCGCTCGGGATCGCTGCAGACCTTACCACGTCGTAAACCTGGATGAGAGTGCTAGGTATATATACCTAGCACTCTCTCCCGACAGGAGACAAGAACATGAAGGCATGGATTTTCAGATTTCTTTCAAGTGCTGGCGTCGCGGCGCTGACCGGTGTACAGGCGTTTTTACAGGGCGCTGATTTCAGTGAGTTGGGTGTGTGGGCTGCGGTAGGTTTCGGAGTCAGCGCGCTTCTAATCACAGTGATCGGTAAGCTCGTCGCGAAGCTCCAGCCCAAAGAGCCGGAGGAATAATGGCGATTGACACCGCTTTGGTTCGCGCTGAGTCGTTCTTCACGATTGACGCGACTGCGGACATCACGGACGGCGAGACGCTTGTTATCGCCGGCAAGACCTACACGTTCAACGATACGTTGGGAAGTTCTGACGGGGATGTTCATATCGGCGCGGACGTGCAGGGCATCATCAGCAACATCGTTGCGGCGCTCAATCTTTCCAACGAGGGCGAGAGCGCGGTGGGCGCAGGCACGGACTACGCTGCGGCCATGACTCGGAATCCTGGGGTCCATGGTGTTGAAGGAACGGACACACTAACGTGCCAGGCGCTGATTCCGGGCGCGTTGGGGAATCTCATCCCCCTGACAATCGGCACGTCGGCGGCGGAAGTGGACAACGCCGTCTTGGAGGCTGGCAGCGGGAACGAGGCTGATTTCTTCGAGGGTCTGCTCGCACTCAACCAGATCAACTCTGAAGTGATAGCCGCGTTGAAACCCTTCACCGTAGCGGTCCCTTAAGGGGGGCCAGGTGAAGATCAAGAACTGGGTGATCGCCATCGCTGCTGTAGTGGCGGCGGTGGTGATCTCTGGATATTGCGTTGACGCGGAGTTCCGAAGGTGGAACGATCGGGTCGAACGCGCATTAGCATTTGCAGTGACCGAAGCGGCACGCGCCGACACGGCAGTCGTGTTGGCCGCCGCGATTTCGGCACGTGCCGACTCGATTGCTGCTGAAGCGGCGGCGCGGGCTCCGCTCATCCGCGAGCGCATCCGGGTCGTGCGGGACACGGTTCTGCTTCCTGTCCCCGACACCTGTCGTCCTGTTGTCGCACAACGGGACTCTATAATCGATGATCTGGTAGTGGAGAGCGATCAGTGGCGAGTCGCGTACTTTGAAGAAAAGGACGCGGCCACCATGCTACTTCAGAGCTACAGTTTTCTACGCACCGCCTACGATTCTTTGGTGGTCGTACTTGAGGCCCGACCGAAACCACGCTCGCGATGGGCTCCGACGTTGCACGTCGGCGCGATCGCGGGCATTTGTACGACCGGGCAGTTCTGCGCTGGCTTGGGGGCCGGCGTGGGCATCGAGTTCAAAATCCCCACACCCTGGTAGGAACTCATGGGCTTAGTATCCAAGCGCGATTACGATCCAGTCACTCAGATCACGGAGACGTTTCATTTCGATGAAGTGACCGAGGACGTGTACATAGAGAAGTCTCAGGTGGTCGACGACGTGACCGACCTCACGAAGGCGCAGTTCAATTCCACTGACGAGCGCGCTCCATGGGGAGAGATGGCGCACGTCGCGCGTATCCCGAACGTGATTCTGGAAGCGCATCCCGAACTCATGCACGATACCGAGGCGCTGAACAAATGGCTAAACGATCCCGACAACAGGATGTTCCGAAGCCGACCGGGGAGGATCTAGCGTTCATACCGAAGCTCCGGATTATGATCGCGCTGCCCTGTCACGATAAAGTTGATTCGGTCTTCGCGTATGACCTGACGCAACTGGCTATCCACAGTACGATGGCGTTCACGGCGACGGGTGTTGACATCGAGTTCGGTATCACGATGGTGACCAGCACCTATATTCATGAGGCGCGTGAGCAACTGATGACCGAGGCCGTGAACGGGAACTTCTCGCACGTGCTATGGGTCGACGGGGACATGCGGTTCCCGAAAACTTCACTGCTTCGATTGCTGAGTCGTAAGCAGCCGATCGTGGGAGCGAACTACTCGACGCGCACGGCGCCGCCCAGCTTCGTGGCGATCAAAGAGATCTATGGAGATCGAGTTCGTACGACCAACAAGTCTCGGGGCATAGAGCGGGTCGAGGCTCTGGGGTTTGGCCTGTGCCTGATGGACCTCCGAGCGTTCCGGGAAAAGCTGGCTGACCTGCAGCCGTTGTTCGGGTTCAGGTGGTTGGAGGATCGGAAAAAATGGATGGGCGAGGACGTGTTCTTCTTTCTGAAGATGAAAGAGATCGGTGTGGACGTCTTCGTCGATCACGACTTGTCAAAAGAGGTCGCTCACGTTGGTGACCTAGAGTATCAGACCCTCGGTGTCGAGGAATGGGAGAAGTTAGATGGCTCAGATCACTAGCTATGCGACGCTGAAGACCGAGGTCGCGAACTGGTTGAACCGGGACGATCTCGTAGACGATATTCCGACGTTCATCCAGCTTGCGGAGCAAACGTTGGAGCGCGACTGGCGCACTCGAAAGCTGCAGGACCGAGGCACGTTCACGGTCAGCGCTGACGGGGACACTCTGCCCTCTGATTTCGATTCGATGGAGGCCTGGTACCACGACGGGCCGACGTACTACGGGGAGATCGAGATCGTGGGCGCCGAGGTCGTGCAACGGTACAACCAGCAGTACGGGCCGACCGGTGTTCCGAAGGTGGCCGCGATCACGGGCAGCACAATCCGCTACGGTCCGGCGCCCGATACTTCGTACTCGACGCTGATGACGTACTGGAGGAAGATCCTTCCTCTTAGTGATTCACAGGCCGACAACTGGCTCCTGCTCGACAGTCCGGACATCTACCTGTACGGGACACTGGTCGAGGCCGAGCCGTTCCTACATAACGACGCGCGTGTTCAACTTTGGATAAGTAAGTTGACTTCTGCGATGGACTCCCTGTCGGCGGAAGCGCAGCGCAGACAATTTTCTGGTACGATGCGTCGACGAGCGCGTCGTGTAATAGGGGGCTAACATGGCGATCACACAGTACTACGAGTGGATAAAGCCGACAGTCGGTGGTGATCCTGGCGCCTGGGGCGCGATCCTGAACACGTTGTTCGATGGCGTCGATAGCGACCTGAACGACGTGGAGGTCGTGGCCGACGCGGCACTGCCTGTGGCCGGTGGAACGATGACTGGCAATCTGAAGTTGCTGACGCAGGAACACACGGCGGTCGACAAGGGCGCGTCGGTTAGTGGCGACGTGACTCTGGATTGTTCGGCCGGAAACTTCTTCTACGGCACGACTAACGGCGACATCGACAGCATGGACCTGACGAACGAACCGGCCGGGTTCTTCTCCGGTGTGCTGGAGTTGACGATGGGTGGCACGTCCTCGATCACTTGGGGCGCGGCCTGGCTGTGGCCGGGTGGGGTTCCACCGACACCGACGGCCAACGGAGTCGACGTCTACGTGTTCTACACCTATGACGCTGGGGTGACGATCTATGTAGCTCGTGCTATGGAGGATCTGAGCTAATGATTCCCTTTTCTCCACTGGCCGCTCTGGCTGGCATTCCCGCTGTTCCGGTCGAGCCTGCGCCGCCAACGAACGTGCGGTTGTTTAAGTACGGGGGAGACCTGATCGGGGTACAGTGGGTGAACGCTCAGGAAGTTTCGACTGACATCGGGTACAGCGCGACGACCGAGGACCCTTCATCCGTTTTCGATTCTGTGGGAGCCAGAGTGACGTCCTACAACACGGACTCCGAGACAGAAGATTATTGGTTCGTTCGACATAACGCCGGTAAAGCGGAGGCATCGGCATGGGTGATAGCGGAGCCACTAGGGTAAACGGGGGTGTGAGCGGTCGCGTCGTAATGGAGTGGACGTGGCGGGTCATTACCGTGTTGCTCCTTCCGATCATGGTCGGCATGGGCTACCAGTTGCAGAGGATCGATGTGACACTGAACGCTTTGGACAAACGACTGGTGGCGATCGAGGCGAGCAGGTTCACGACTGAGGATGGGTTTGAGATGTGGCGTGAGTTCGATGAGAGACTGGACGCACTTCAGCGGGTGGTAGATGGAAACGAAAACGAGCCTGACCGATAGCTGGAGGATCGCGACGCGCTGGATGTTCACAGCGATCGTGGTTCTTGCTGTGATAAGTTGGCTGCTTCTGGATCGTAACCCGACCGAGCTAGTTCCGCTGCTCTCCACTGTGCTGGGCGCGGTGGTGGCGGGCGAGGCGGCCAACGTAGGAAAACGGTGGACTTACAAGAGAGATCACCATGAGGTTACACCTTCGCCGAGTGGCGGTCAGTCCGGACGGGACGTACGGCCGGCTGACCTCGTCTCGTCTAGATCTGGTCACGATGGAGGAAGAGGACCGAGGCAACCAACAGGGTGAGTCTCGTATTCCGGCCGGCGAATACACGTGCCGGCGCACGACCTATTACAGACACAACATCGACACCTTCGAGGTCTGTGACGTACAGGGCAGAAGTCGGATTCTGTTTCATGTAGGAAACACCGAAGAGGACACCGAGGGCTGTATCTTGCTCGGGTTTGATTTCGGAATGTTGGATGTGATCGATGAAGAGACCGGTGTCCAACGACTCAAGCTCGGTGTCATCGATTCGCAGCACGCGTTCCGGACGTTCATGCGGGAACTGCAAGACATCAATGAGTTTCAATTACTGATAGATGGACCGGACTGGAAGATCTAATGCCTAAGAACGTTCCACTGCGGATACCTCCGGGCATCGCACGGCCTGGTACAGTCTACGACACGCGTGGTCGGTGGTACGACGCGTCTCTGGTGCGCTGGCACGAGGGCGCGATGGGTCCTGTCGGCGGATGGCAGCCGGCCGAGCGCAACGACGACGTCGCGGTCACTGCCGCGATCTCGGACGACGGCGGCGTGATGACCGACGAGACCGCCGACGCGAACGACGCCGACACGAACGACGTCGTACTGGTGCCGGCGAGTCCTGCGTCGAACGACGCGTTCTATATCGGGTACGGATTTCGGTTCAACGAGATCACGATCAATGTGAGCACGGCCGCGTCCGACGGTGGCGTGACATGGGAATACTACGACGGTAGCGCCTGGGTCGCGCTCTCAGGCGTCGTTGACAACACAGACAACTTCCAGAACGCAGCAGACGACCTGACGGTCGTGTGGGATCTGCCTTGGGACTGGGAGGCGACCACGGTCAACACACAGGGCCCGTACTACTATGTGCGCGCCAGGGTGACGACGGTCGGTACGTCGACGGCCCTGGGCAAGCAGTGCTTTATCGGCGACGGTCCGCTCGAAGTGGACGAGGTGATACGTGGGATGCTGGCGTGGAAGGCCAACGATCAGATCCCGCACCTGGCGTTCGGGACACCGACGTATCTCTACGTCTATAACTCTGGCACGCTCAGAGACATCACGCCCGACAGCTTCACGACCGGCGGCGGTGACGCGACGCTCTCGACAGGTAACTACGGGGACGGTGCGTACGGCTCGGGCGCGTACGGCGTGGGCAACCCGGCGCTGCAGACCATCGTCGAGACACAGGTCTGGCAACTGGACTCGTACGGTGAGGACCTGGTAGCGCAGGCGTACTCGGACGGCAAGCTCTACACGTGGGACAAGTCGGACGCCGGCATCGCTGAACAGATCGAGAACTCTCCGATAGGATGCCGGGGAGTCGTAGTGACTCCGGAGCGATTTATTGTGGCCCTCGGTCCGTCGGGCGATCTGCCCGTAGGCGCCAGTGGCGATCGCCGGGAGTTGGTGTGGAGCGATCAACAGAACATGACACTGTGGGACCCAGCCGACACGAACCAGGCCGGCTCGTTCGTGCTGCCCGGTCCGGGCGAACTGATGGCCGGCAGACGGTCGCGCGCCGAGACATTGATCTGGACCGATGTCGACTTGTTCGCGATGCGATATGTGGGCGGCACGCTCGTGTACTCGTTCCAGCAGGTCGGTTCGCAGTGCGGCGCGATCAGCCGAATGAGTATGGTGGTCGTGGACAGCAAAGCGTTCTGGATGAGCCACTCGAAGTTCTTCATGTATGACGGCTTCGTGACCGAGATCCCGAACGACGTCGCGGACTATGTTTTCAATGACATAAACAGAACGCAGTCGTCGAAGGCGGTTGCGGTCTCTTTGGCTGAGAAGAACACGGTGCGCTGGTACTACTGCAGTGGGGGATCTGTAGAGAACGATCGGTACGTCGAGTTCAACTGGGAAGAGCAGTACTGGAACATAGGCGCGCTGCAGCGCACGGCCGGCGTCGATCGCAACGCGTTCGACTATCCGATGGCGTCCGACGCGAGCGGCGTTGTGTATGACCAGGAACGAGGCTCGGAGTACCTCGATCAGAGTGGGTCGGCTCTCACGCCTTACGCGGAAAGTGGACCGATCGAGATCGCAGAAGGTGACAACGTCATGCACATCGTGGGCCTGATACCGGACGAGAAGACGCTCGGTGACGTGCAGATGAAGCTCTACACGTCGTTCTATCCGACAGCGGACGAGACGCTGTCCGCAGCGTTCACGGCGCGGGAGCCGACCAACGTCAGACTCACGGCGCGTCAGGTGCGGATGCGGTTAGATCAACAGACCGTGAATTGGCGGTTTGGTACGCCTCGACTCCAGATCGAGCAAGGGGGCAGACGCTAGTGGCCACCGGTCCAATCAAGGCGGCACCGCCGGTATTTGCGGCGCCGACACAGACCTACGACCAGCACGCCGAGGCAGCGTTTCGTCGCGAGGTCGCGAGGTTCATGGACTACATAGCCGACTCGGTTGCACCGGCCGTCGGCGCAACGGCGCTCGGTGAACTCTCCGACGTTTCGCTTGAGACTCTGTTGGCGGGTGACTATCTGCGGAACCGGACGGCTGGGGTGTTGGCTCGCACGACGTCGGGGCTGGTCAAGACCGACAAATTCAACCGGGCCAATGCCGATCCCGTTGACGGTGGGTGGTACGAGTCGGAGTACGGGGATGCCGTATCCGGTCCTGGTGCTAACAACAGTTATTTGACGCTCAATGCTAACCAGATCACTCACGGATCGGCGGAAGCCTCCGGTCGTCTGACGCTACCAGTAGCGGACACGGAACTCATCGTACAGATGGTGATGGGTCCTAATTCTACTGGCGGCTTCGGTGTTGTGAACTTCCTCAGAACCAGTGACGCGAAGGCATACGTTTTCTATTGGGATAACAGCACCGCCGTGTTTAGGCTCATCAACGAAGTCACGGCTGGCGAGTACGACTCGGACGGTGAGGCCGCTCCTAATGTTGTAGACAAGTGGACTGTGATGCGGCTGGTCACTGAGCTGGATGGGTCCGACCACAAGCTGCGCGGCTATACGGTTCTGAATGTAGACGACGGCGAAGACGTGGCGGACAATCTTACCCTGCGTGTGTCTGGAACGGAATCAGCTTCGCCGTTGAGCGGTACTCATGTTGGGTGCGTGATGGGCTGGTACGCTACGCGAGGCGACCGGCTGATGATCTGTGGCCGGAACATCGTCGTGACCGACGTGCCGGAAGGATTCAAGGTTAAGGTTGATGGCCACGATGCTGTGGAAGAGATTGGCGGAACGGTCACCCTCGACTGTGATGCGTGGGCGCTGCCAGCGGCGACGATCAAGCTCCTGGACGGGTCGGATGTTGAGCTGCAGGAGCTGTCTCCCAGCGGCGGTATTTACGGTGGCGACATCTTCGGGTTCTCAGTTATAGGTGAGGCGGGCGATTGGACTAACGTGGCAGCGGGCACCCTCGCCGCCGATCTTCGCCTGGGCACCGTCAAGGATGGCGGACTGAATAGCGTGACGTTCGCTATCGATTGGACAGAGCAGGAGACTCTCTACGCGGCCGTGTCGAACAGCTCGTCCCTCGCGGTCACGTTCAGCGGAGTGGTAGCCGGACAGTTTCTCCGGGTCATCATACGAAGAGATTCGAACGCCGCCGACGTTACATGGCCGGCAGCTGTAGATTGGGGAACAGCAGGAGCTCCGACCACCCCGACTTCGGAGCATGATGCGATTGTGGTCGACTTCTACGCGCACAGTGCGAGCGAGATCGTTGGCCGTTTGTGGGACACTTACACTCTCGCTGACATCTAACAAGGACAGACGAGGTTAGCATGGGCATGTTCGATTTTGTAGGCGACATATTTGGTGGCGGTGGCGATGAGACTGTCACCCAGACGCTCGACCCAAGTAGCCAACGGCACATCGATCTGATGCGTCAGATGGGTCGCCAGGGCGCGAATCAGATGCGGACTCAACGGAACATATTTCAGGGTCCTAATCAATTCCAGAACCAAGCGATGCAGGGTTTTGCGGGCATGACGCCTGGCGGTGGGTTCGACCAGTTCATGCAGCAGAGCGGTCAGCTTGCTGGTCAGGCGGGCCAGTTCGATCCGTCGTCGATCCAGGGGTTTATGAATCCGTATCTGGAGAACGTGATTGGTGGCGCGGAGGGAATGTTCCAGCACCAACGCGACCTGGCGCAGAAACGCGCGAAGCAGGCGGCGACACTGGGAGGCGCGTGGGGCGGCTCGGGAGGAGAGCTACTGCAGGCGCAGGGCATTTCCAACGTGGACAGGCAGGCGTCGCAGGTCATGCCTCAACTGTACCAGCAGGGTCACTCGGAAGCGTTGAACGCCGCGCTCGGTCAGCACGGACTACAACAGCAGCAGGCCATGCAGGGAATGCAGAACCTGCTGTCCGGCACGCAGTTCTCTAGTGGGCTCGACTTCCAGAAAAACCAGGCGATGTTCTCTGGCGGTGAAGCGTTCAGGCAGATGCGAGAGAGGCAACGGATGGAACCGGCCTGGCGTCGGAATCAAATGTTGAACATGATGGGTCAGTCGCTCGGACCGACCAGTGGGACAACGACCGCCACGCAGAGTGGGGGCAATCCTCTCGCTGGCGCGTTTGGTGGTGCGATGACCGGCGCTCAGGTCGGTGGACCGATCGGTGGTCTGATCGGCGGCGGGCTCGGGCTGCTCGGAGGGTTGTTCTAATGCCTGGGATCGATCCGCCTCGGGGTGTGTCTCCACCGTCGTTTTTCATGGAGCCACTGCCAAGCATAGCTCGGCCGCAGATGCCTGTTCCATCGCTTCAGCCCATGCAAGCGGGGTCAGGACTGCAAGGATTTTTCGGCAACGTTCCGGAAGGCGGAAAGTTTGGAGCGATCATGCAGGCACTACAGAACCCAGCGCTTCAGAAACTGTTGGGTATGGGGCAGGAAAAAAGTTCGTTGATAGGTAGGGTGCCTGCACCGCAGCAGATCGACCCTCGGCAGATGATGCGTGAGTTTAAGATGCCCCCGGTCAGGCTCGGTGGGCTGCTCGGAGGATTTCAAAATGGCTAACGGATTTTTCGCTCCGGCACCGGCCGGTCTGACTGGCAGCGCACAGCGTGAGCCCGAGGAAGAGAAGAAGCGTGGAGTGTTCTCGAAGTTCGGGGACGTGTTCGCCGGCCCTTCTGATCCTGGACTGAGTGACGAACAGAACGCGGCGGCGCGCAAGGACGCACTCATCAACGCGGGGCTGATGATCGCTCTGTCCGGTGGGCAGCGCGGATTCAATCGTCCGACGCTGCTCGCTGCGTTGGCAGAGGGCGCCATGTTCGGAAGAGAGACCGGCGCCGCGTCGCGTCAGGGCGAGATGCTCGGTCAGTTGGCCGGGCAGGACCCGGACGTCGCGCTCAGTCAGTTGCGGCAGATGTTCACCCAGGCGCTGGCCACAGGCGACTCGGACGGCGCACGATCGATCGCGACCGTGATCCAATCGATGGAGGCCGCGAACGCTAAGGGCCTCGGAATGGATCGACCGATCTTTCGGACGGTCGGCAACTTCATCATCGGGATCGATCCGATCACTGGGGAAGAGATCAGTCGTATCGAGACACCGAAGGCGGCGACGACAGGTCGCACGACGCCGATGATGGTCACGGCGCCGGACGGCTCACAAGTGTTCGCGACGTTC
>Ga0255054_10000396_pt1 | contig 25910 bp, 18 predicted proteins | sample JV7_2_23_MG_FD_188634 | JGI IMG/M metagenome (GOLD analysis project Ga0255054, IMG submission 188634) | Seawater microbial communities from Jervis Inlet, British Columbia, Canada - JV7_2_23 | ecosystem: Environmental > Aquatic > Marine > Inlet | place: Canada: British Columbia | collected... | reverse complement strand
CCGCCTGTCCACCATCCGAAATGCGGATTGGATCCTGGTGATGGACGAAGGCGATGTCGTCGAGCAAGGCAAACATGAGGAATTGCTGGCTCAAAATGGCTTCTACGCTGAGCTCTACAACAGCCAGTTTGATGTTGTGCAAGAGAATTGAGCGCAGGTTTGTGGGATAAGGAAGAGAAGCTGGTCTGGTCCTTGGTTACTTGCGATACTTTTCGCGCACGGTGATGCGTTAGTCTTCCTTAGCCATTTCAACCATCAAGAGATGGCTTTCTTCGAGCGCGGTAAGTGTCAAACACTCTTCTCCCCAAAGCTTCAACGCATCACAACTGATTAATTCGAATCCATTGCCCGCCAAACTCCCTTCTAAACAGAGAAGATAAGATTGGCGTCTGTCATGGTTAGTAATTGCCATTTGCTTATGTTTTTCAAGCTCAGCGATGTAGATATTTGCATCTTGGTGAATTTCGATTGCATTATCAAGCGTTTCTCCAGAGACAACCAGTTGAAATTCATTCTTGCGAGAATTCTTTGAAAACTTCTTTGAGCGATAATTAGGAGATAACCCTGTTTTATTTGGGCTGATCCAGATCTGCACAAAGCGCAGCGAACCATCTATCGTCGAATTCATTTCGCTGTGATTAACGCCAGACCCAGCGCAAAGATATTGCACATCACCGCGGCCGATCGTGTTCCGATTCCCCATATTATCTACATGCTCAAGGGTACCTTCAACACAATACGAAATGATTTCCATCTCCTCATGTGGATGAGTTCCAAATCCTGCGCCGGGTTCCAATTCAAAGTCGTTTAGTGCTTGTAGAACGCCAAACGGACCATTCTCTGAGTCTTCATAATCGGCGAAAGAAAAATGAAAACGGCCAGTATGCCAACCGTAGTCACCGGCATAAATGCTACCTGCTGGGATTTTTCTCTTCATTTACTTTTCCTAACCGCTCTAACGAATCATGCAAGGGATCTGCGGAGCAGGGCCTGTCACGACGTCGACAGTTCCCCCGATCATTGGATTTAGATGGATAGCTTCTCAATAAGATGTGAATAGGAGTTTATCACTAAACGGGGGTCTATCGCAGGTTTCGTTTCTGGAGTGAGCCTGACACCTCCCATTGTCGAGGAAATTGGGGTGAGTTCAGCTAAGATAGTTCTCTTGAGAAATCCAAATCCTGGCCAGATAATTTCGAGGCGACACGAATAGTGATAGTCGACCATCTTGGCGTATGTCTGTCCGATTAATATGTTAATCCAAAACAAACTTCAATACTGATGTTTTTTACTTTGCTCTTCATCGTGTATATTAATGGATGGTTTAATGCCGATTATCTATTAGGCGCCCCCGTTTCATCTACAGTTAACGAAAAGAACTGTTCCGGCATGCGTTGAAGCAAGGAGGAGCGATTATGAATCCAAAAGCGCGATCATTCAATTTCTCTCGTACTCTCGAATATCTGCTTCCTGTCCTAGTCTTTACACTGGGCATGCAGTTGCTGAGGGTTTTCATTCCCAGCCTGGCGTGGTATCTGCGTGACACGGTTAAGATCTCAACACTCAGTCTGATCCCTTATGCATTCGGAACCTTTTTACTTGGCTTTTTGGCCGCTGCACTCCGCCGGTTGGTAGGAGCGCGTAATGCTCTTCGGATTGCCGCCGGTGGGGTGGCGGTCGTGCGATTGGCAGAACAATTGAGTGCGAGTCCTGCATTAGACCTTGGATTGAGCATCGCTGGTATGGGGTTATTTCTGATCTTTCTGCCCATCTTTATCGGTCACGTTAGGATGCAAGGAGAAAGAGCTGCGCCGCGATGGGTGTACGGGATGGTTTTAGGGCTTGCCTTCGATATCGCACTGCGTGGCGTCTTTGGCGCACGAGACCTGAGTACGATCTCCGGAGTAATCCCATTGGTGGTCGTGGTAGTGATTGTCATTCTTATCTTCTGGTCGCTGTGGCGAGAGCCCAAACTGGGGAGTGAGATTCCAAGTGAGACCACCTGGAAGCGTGCTATTCCTCTCCTGGCCATCGGCCCATACCTGGTGCTTCAGCTGCTGTTCTTCCAGAGTCAGGGTTGGGTGGAAGAGGTGGCTGGTTTGAATACGCCACTTGGCTTTGTTGTCGTCATGCTGGGGAGTCTGGCGGCGGCAGCTGGCATTGCCTGGGGCTTTGCCCGCCCACGAACTTTGCACCCGCTACTTGCACTTTTCATTGCAATCGGTCTGACGTTGTTCGTTTATTACGCAGATCAGGCGGGCGGGATGATAGTGGTCACGCTTCTCATCGCGCAACTGCTCATGGGTTGGGGGTGGGCAGTGGTCGCTGGTGTTAGCTCAAAAGCCAATCGCCCCGGGTTGTGGCGAACAACGGTCACAGTGGCAGGAGGGATGGTCCTCTTCCTTACCCTCGTATTTGCGTTCTACCTTGCCCAGGACATAGCCTTGCCCTTCCCGCGCCAGGCCTTTCCGGCGGCTGCGGCCGCCCTGCTGGGATTGTTTCTTTTGATTGCCAGTGTTCAGGATCGATCGCAAACAAAGGTGGCTTCTTGGGATCTGTCTGGTTTATCGGTGGCGGGGATTTTAGCCCTTGTGCCGTTTGCGTATTGGGCGCTGCTGGGTTCAGGACCTGCGCCGGAGCAACCATCGGGTCTTCCGATTAAGGTGATGAGCTACAACATCCATTCGGGATTTAACTATGCTGGCAGCCAGGACCTGGAAGCTATTGCCGATGTCATCGAGGATTCCGGAGTTGACATCGTGGTCCTTCAGGAGGTTTCGCGGGTGCGATTGATGGATGGGGCGGCTGACATGCCCACCTGGCTTTCGCAGCGCCTGGATATGCCAATGGTATTCCAGGGCACAGAAGAACCTATCTGGGGCAATGCAATTCTTTCCCGATACCCAGTGCTTGAATCTGGATGGGGTGATCTACCGCTCGCAGGCACGCTGATGAAGCGAGGGTACCTATGGGCGCGGATTGACGCAGGAGGACCACAACCGCTGCTGGTCATCGCAACTCACTTACACCACATTGGGGCCGATAGCCTCGCACGACAGGCTCAAGTGCCCGCTATTCTCCAATTCTGGAATGGGCAGGTTTACTCCCTGCTGCTCGGGGATCTGAATGCTCCACCCGGCTCAATCGAGATGAATCTGATCACAGAAGCGGGTCTTCAGGATTCTTGGAGCGAAGTGGACGTTGGCCCTGGCTTCACCTTCTCCTCTGGCGACCCCTTCCAACGCATAGATTGGATATGGCACACCGAAGATTTGATCGCCGTTGAGCCCCAAGTGCTTCAGACACAAGCCTCCGATCACCTGCCGGTGGTAGTAACAATCGATAAGGCGCCGTAGAGTCCACGGAGATCGTGCTCTGATTTTAAGGGTCAAGGAGCGCGAACACCTTAAGCTCGCGTGTGAAAATGGGCGTCAATAGATATATTATCGAATTCGCACCTGATTGTTTGCATAATCAGGAGCTTCGATTGCGCTCATGTTTTTCGCTTTATTTTTAAGAATATGTGAAACTGCATGTCGGCCGGGTTTCGCGAAATGCTCGATGGAGTGCAGGCAAAATCCGACTCGAACCCGCCCAATCGTTAGAAGGTTATAATTAGCGCGTGCTTGGCAATCCGAGATCAAGGGAAAAAGCGAGGAAAGCAAAATTCATGGATCGTAGATCCTTCATTCGCGTGAGTGCGCCTTTTGTAGGCGGTGTTCTCGGAGCACATGCACTCTCAGGCTGCCGTCGGGCCCAGGGTCTAATCCCATCCTCATTGCCGACGAAGTCACCTTCCGCTGTGCCCGCGAGCACCCCGCCGCCATCACCCACTGCCACACATCTCCCAGATCCCACCGCAACCGCTACGCCGGATCGCGCCGCGGTTGTCCTGGTTAAGTCCGAAGACCGCACCGAGGGCGTTCAGCGAGCGCTGTCGATCCTTGATGCGCGCGATTTACGCAGTAAGCGGGTGCTGGTTAAACCCAATTTAAACAGCTCTCACGCAGCGCCCGGTTCAACCCATAATGATGTCCTTGCCACGATGATTCAGTGGTTAGAGCAAAACGGCTCCGGGCCTATCACCGTCGGCGATCGCAGCGGCATGGAACAGACCCGCCGGGTCATGGACAAAAAAGGTCTACCGGCCATGGGAGACGAACTTGGCTTTGACTTGATAGCATTTGATGAGCTCGATGTCGAGGATTGGGAGCATATTGAATCCGAAGACTCGGATTGGCCATCGGGCATTGCCCTCGCCCGACCGGTGTGGGAGGCCGAGAGCATCGTTTCCCTCTGTTGTCTTAAAACTCATCGATTTGGCGGCCACTTCACAATGTCGCTCAAGAATTCGGTGGGCATGGTGGCCTCCCAAGTGCCGGGTGAAGGGGTGGAATATATGACGCAGTTGCACAATTCTGCGGCACAGCGGCGCATGATTGCGGAGATCAATAGTGCCTACACGCCCGATCTGGTCATCGTCGACGCAGTAGACGCCTTCACATATGGCGGCCCGGAAAGCGGAACATTAGTCCACCCGGGGTTGATCCTTGCCGGTACAGATCGCGTGGCCATCGATGCCGTTGGCGTTGCCATCCTGCGATATTTCGGCACTACCCTCGAGGTTCAGCAAGGTCCGATTTTCAAGCAAGCCCAAATTGAACGAGCTGTGTCACTTGGAATAGGGGTTAACCATCCCAACAAGATCGATTTGATCACAGATGATGCGGACAGCGGTGGTTTTGCGGACACTCTTCGACCGATCTTGCTTAAGGATGCAGTTTAAGAGTCAATGATCCCGCTCTCGGGGAAGGTCGAGGGTCCTTGGTTGTAGCGGTAATCGCCAACCGTTCCAGTCTAGTTCCCAAAGTGTGGCATATAGGAACTCCTGGTGAGGTGAAATGAAGTGGACTCCGCGCAGGTTGAAATTCGTGTTGAGCATTTATCCTCCGTACTTGTTTGCCGGCATTCGGGTGACCAAAATTGACTCGACATGGCGAGAACTCCACGTCTCGATGAAGCTCCGCTGGTTCAATCGGAATGCCGTGGGGACTCACTTCGGTGGGAGCCTCTACTCCATGGTGGACCCACATCTCATGCTCCTGCTCATGCAAGCGCTTGGAAGCGACTATGTTGTTTGGGATAGGTCGGCAACGATCGAGTTCAACAAGCCAGGCAAGGGTCGTGTGCACTCGGTTGTTCGCATCACCGATGAAGACCTGGAGGAGATTCGCCGGAAGACCGAGGGAGGTGCCGCTTACCGCCCGCGGTTTGAGCTTGCGATTCTAGATGAAGACGACGACGTCGTCGCGACGGTGACGAAGGTCTTACACGTCCGCCGTCGACGACCCGCTAGCAGTGCATAGCATGCCGGTTACATGCCAGGGTGCTGCAAAGTGTCACCATATTAACGCTTGACTATGACCGAAGAGCCCGGAGATACTCAATGGGCGGTTGAGCTCCTATCCTGTTCTGTCCGGTTGGGGGCGAATTTCATTGTATGATGGACTTGGGCGTTCCAACTTAGAAAAATGTGAGGTGTGGACATGGATGACCATGAAATGTGGTGGAGCCTTCGCCGGCTGCTCTATAAGCAAACCATGACGTTTGCCGAGACCGATGTCATCCGGACCTGGCTGCATGGGTTCCCGAAAGTGCTTACGATCTTGAAATCGAAATCCTGGGACCCCGAGTCCCAAGCAGTAATCGATGCATTTGAAATCTGGTACAACCGCTGGTGGGAGAGTGGTGTTTTCGAGAGACCCAGCGTTTGATGAATATGAGACTCCCCTGACCGGCAATGGTCGGGGGTTTTTAGTTTAATCCCAGCTCTTAACTGCTGGGTTAGGTTTTATTTTACTTAGGTATGCTCGGGATCAATGGTATGTGTGGTAACCGCTGGGAGTGGTGCAGGGAATGGCATGATCAATAGGACAGTGCATCGTCCCTCGTCGTCGAGCCGATGACTTCATTCGGATTATGTTGAAGAATTTGGTCTTGCCCACCTTCAGGAGCACCCTCAAGAATCCCCGGTTTCTCCCAGGGCGTAGGTCGTCGCCTCGTCAAGGCTCATGGCTGCCCCCTCTGCATACATCCGCTCGAAGACTTCGTCGTCCATGACTTCGCGTAATGCATCCACCTGGCCCACAAATTCGTCGCGGAGAAGTGGCGGTATCCAAGTCTGAGAGCTGGTGCTCGAAGCTAAAGCAGCCCCCAATAGACGAGCTGCGCGCTTGTTGTTTCCCGCAATCTCTGCCAGTTCAGCAAAACGTGCAAAACTAACGATCACTCGATCTTCGCGGCTAACCTTCGTAAACCCTAATAGGCTTTCACGGAGATACTCAGCGGCCTGGTCGTAGTCGTCATTGTGTTGGGCGACTCGAGCCAGGCCTCCCAAAGTTCGTGATGCGCAGTTTTCATCGCCGATCCGCTGAAGGATCTCCAGTGCATCTCGCAAATTTTCGTCCGCCTCATGATAATGTTCTATCTCTAGGGCAGTCATGCCCAGACCCATCAAAGCATGAGCTGCCCAGACGGGAGCATCGACCAGTTCGGACTTTGAATAGCTTTCCAGAAAGACCTTTTTCGCTTCGTGGAAATCGCCATGATTGCGATATGTTTCGCCAAGTATGAATAGTGAATGCGCGGCGTTATAAACATCCCCTAGTTCTTCGAACCGCTGGAGCGCCTCTTCATGAAGTGCGACGGATCGATCGATATCTTCTTCAATTTCTGCAATTTGACCGAGGTACCGGGTTGACCACGCCACACCCCATTCATCATCCAGCGAGTGGAAGAGCTCGATGCTCTTCGTTAGGTTAGCAGATCCCTGATCCAAATCCTGCTTCTCAAAGGTGGTCGCTTGCCCCAGTAGATTCAAACACCAGGCCATGCCTTCTTCATCACCCAAGCCCGTGCAAATGTCCATGGCTTCTTGTACAAGTTCACGTGGCCCTGCCAAATTTCCACGAATAACTTCAATCCCCCCAGCCCGATAGAGGGCTTTCGCACGAAGGTCCGGCTCTGGGTCCGTGAGTATGTCACTCGACATGGTCAGCCATCTCCATGCTTCCTCCCAATATCCACGGATGAACCAGAACCATCCTAAAGCCCCCACAAGTCTGGCCGCATCATTTGGTCGATCAGAAGCGATCGACCATCTCAGTGCAGCACGCAGGTTCTCATGCTCGTCTTCGAGGATCTCCAACCACTCTAGCTGGTCGCCCCCCCGTATTTTTGGATCGGCTTCTTCAGCCAGCTTAATGAAGAAATTGGCATGGCGTCGGCGGAACTCATCTGCATTCCCTGATGCGGTGAGCAATTTGGCGGAAAATTGACGTACCGTTTCAAGCAGTCCGTACCGGGCCAGCCCATTTTTGTGTTCCACGATAACCAACGACTTGTCAACAAGGTTTGAAAGAAGATCGAGTATATCGGTTCTCGTCCCCAGATTGTCCTGTATCAATCCTTCGATATCTTCCAGTGTCCAGCCCCCGGCGAAAACCGAAAGTCGGGTTAGCAGGGATTGCTCTGGTTCCGTCAGAAGGTTGTACGACCAATCCATCGTGGCCTGCAATGTCTGGTGTCTTTCAAGTGCTGTCCGAGAGCCCCCTGTTAGAAGCCGGAACCGATCTTGCAGGAGATTTGAGATCTGATCGGGTGAGAGGATCTTCACCCTCGACGCAGCAAGCTCGATGGCCAGGGGAACCCCGTCAAGGCGGCGGCAAATATTTGCGATGGACGCGCTGTTGTCGCTCGTAGGTTGGAACATGGGAAGCGCAGCCACCGCCCTGTCGACGAAGAAACGCGTCGCTTCGTATGCCTCGAGTTCTTGTGGGCGTGACGTCTCCGGAGGCAACTCCATAGATGGCACGACGAACGATTTCTCTCCTGGGATCCCAAGATTTTCTCTGCTGGTGGCGAACAGCTGGACCTCCGGGCACCCTCTGAGTAGGTTTTCAGCAAGTCCAGCACAAGCTTCAATGAGGTGTTCACAGTTGTCAAGAAGTATCAGGAGTTTCTTGTCCCGCAGGTAGCTCGTCAGAACGTCTCCCACGTCTCGACCTTCTTCGGCCTCCTGCGCGCTCACCCCGAGTACCGCCGCTGCATGTTGAGGGACCAACTCAGGGTCTCTCAGTTTAGCGAACTCCACCAACCAGACACCGTCAGGGAATTCATCGACCAATTCTGCTGCGGCGTGCAATGAGAGGCGAGTTTTGCCCATGCCTCCTACGCCCACAAGAGTTAACAGGCGAATTGAAGGATCCCTCAACATCTCACCGATCTCAACCAGTTCAGTTTTCCTGCCGATGAAAGGTGTAAGTTCAGCTGGTAAGTTGTGTCGTTGTTTCTCGACGGGTGTACTTGGCGGTAGTACTTCAAGAGATTTTAAGGGAGGAAACTCGTTGGGAAGCTCCTCAATTACCAACTGGCGGATCCGTTCCATCCGGCGCACGTCTTTCAAGCGGTGCCGACCCAAATCCAGTAGGCTCACGCCCTCCGGAAGTTCATCAATGACCAGCGCTGCAGTTGTCTCCGACAACAGCACCTGACCTCCATGACCCACATTTGCTATCCGCGCGGCACGGTGCACGTCCATACCGACGTAACCCTCTTCAGCCACCCAGGGCTCCCCGGTGTGCAGCCCGATCCGCACTCGCACATCGACACCTTCCGGCCATGTGTGGCCCTCAAGCTCTCGTTGAGCTTCCACAGCCGCTGCTACAGCATCGGTTGCCCGCGGGAAAGCCACAAAGAATTCTTCCCCCCGGCTATCCACCTCGTGCCCGTTCCATTGTGCGAAAGCACCTCGTAGTATCTCGCGGTGCTCTTCCAGTAGGGTCGAATACAGATCACGCAGGCGCTTTAGCAGCTTGGTCGAACCTTCAATGTCGGTGAAGAGGAAAGTGACTGTACCTCCCGGTAGAACAGGGAAGGGCAGGTCGGTCTTGGTTTCATCTCTCATAAAGACAACCTACTCCGGGGTATTTGAGACAGCATAAGGTGACAAAAAAACCGGCCACACGATGCGGATATTACCCTGTCTAGCCTCTCTGTTGGGCTACCTGCGCGTTTCTGTAACATAGCGCTCCTTCTTCTTCTATCCATAATATATGCATCCAGTCGTGAATTCAATATTAGCATGGGCGTTTATTCTTGAGCAGCTGCCCGACTTCTTTTCCGGGAAGGTCGTAAGGGCTTTCAGCTTGAACCCACCGGCTATGCTTAAGACAGAAGGACCCGGGGACGTGAGAATCCGAGCTGCCGAGTCTACGAGTGATCAGTCGCCCGAGCCGCCAGTCCTTTATTTACCATCCTATAAATAGGGATAATCTATATGCTTAGGCCCACCCTTGAAATGGAGCGTGGTTTGCGCGTGACGAAACCATATCTAAAGAACAATATTGAAGGCAAAAATCTCGCTTCGATGAGCGACCAAGATCGCATAGGACCACCTAGTGATTTGTTTCATAACCATCATTGAATACAATAACCATTGAGAATGACTTGCAGCAAAAAAAGCAAAGAGCATTTTGCTTGGATCTCCCGCTAAGGGGGATTTCGTTTGTCTGTCTCGCTCAGTGCTCAAGCGTAAATTTATCCAAAATTCGATGATTAGTGGGGAATCCATATGAAAATTGCCTTTACCGCCGATTGCCACCTGACGAAAATCGAAGATCATCCCGAGCGCTATCAAGCCTTTGAGAGCATTCTCGATCAGCTAATCGAGCGGCAGATCGAAATCCTGGTTGTCGCCGGCGATTTGTTCGACAAGGGGATGACCAATTACGCAGATTTTAACGAGATCTGCCGGAACCAGAAATATAAGACTATTCAGATTTATATCCAACCTGGTAATCATGATCCCGGTCTCGAGGACGGGCATTTTTCATCCAAAAATGTCCATGTGATTTCAGAACCAAAGTTCCTCGATTTCACTTTGGATGAAATCCCTATTCTGGCCATCCCTTATCGTGCTGACCAAACGATGGGGGAGTGCATCGAGCCTTTCCGCTCGGATCTGCAAGCGAGGTGCTGGATCCTGGTCGGACACGGGGATTACACTTCCGGTCTGCGCATCAGGAATCCCTACGAGCAGGGCGTCTACATGCCCCTGACCGCACAGGACGTAGATCGCTACCAGCCCCTGCGCTGCTTCCTGGGCCATATCCACATCCCCTCCGATCTCGATCGAGTGCGGTATCCCGGTTCGCCGTGTGGGATGAACATCAACGAGATCGGGCTGCGTTATTTCCTTGTATATGACAGCCATCTCGATGAGATCGAGCCGGTCACGGTCGACACCCCGGTTGTCTACTTCAATGAGCGGCTGCTCATGCTCCCTGTGGAGGATGAAAAGACATTTATTGAAGAGCGCATAAATGAGCAGATTGAAGCGTGGGACTTGCCCGCTGGTTGGGAGGGCAAGGTCCGTGTGCGGGTGCGGGCAACAGGGTATTGCCAGGATATTCGCTCCCTCGAAGAAAACATCAGGCAGGGGTTCGCGGCGTACACTTTCAACAGCGATGAAGATCCTGACGTATCCGCAGTTCACCTATCCGCGGACCTTGAACGCCAGCACATAGCGCAGCGGGTTCGGGATAGACTGGCGGATCTGGACTGGCCATCAGGGGTGGATGAACCCGACCGGGATCAAATCATGCTCGCTGCCCTGCAAACCATATACGGGGGGGACTGATGGCGATCCGCATCGAAGAAATCAACGTTCGTGACCTGGGACCGCTTAAGGGGGAGCATCATTTCCCGCTTGACACCTTCAATCTGATTTATGGAAAGAATGAGCAGGGCAAGACCTTTCTCGTGGAATTTCTATTGCGATCTTTGTTTCGTTCCTCGAAAGGGTGGCGCATGCGTGATTTTCGCGCGGATGGGAAGGTGATCCTGTCCGGAATTAATGGGGATTCGACAGAATATTCCCCCGACTCCCGACTTAAATTGGAGGATCACCTCGAAGCTGCGCAGCCGGGGTTGCCCCTGGATCTCGCCAGGCTGCTCGTCGTGCGCGGGGCTGAACTAAGCCTGGTCAAGGACAAGCTGGTCGATCGTGCCATCTTGAAAGAGTACCTTTCGAGCGAAGCCACGCTGGATGAAATACAAAACGACATATCGAAAACCATCCAAAACGCTTCGATTGCAAATGGCGTCATCTCGGGAAAGCGGCAAGGTGAGATTAAAGAACACCGGGAAAAGGATGAGAGACTTATCATAATCGAGGATTTATTCAAGGAGATCGGAGATTTATACTCCGGTGGTGAGCGCGCCGGACTCGAGAACCGTCTGGCTGAAATCCAGTCTGAGCTGGACACCCAGCTGCACGCGAAGCGTTATCTAGCCTACCGGCAATCCCAGGAGAAGATCGTCCTCGAAGGTAAGAGAATTAAACTTCCGGATGAGGTTATTAAGCAGGTGAGGCTCGATCTCGAATCCTACAAGACGAAGGAAAGGGAACTCCAGTCCAAACAGGAACGCATCGCTGCGCTGGAGACAGACAGTGAACATTACACCTGGATCAAGACTGCCATCGGCGAGTATGAAAAACGAGAGGCTCGCGTCGATGTGCCAACCGGCGGGCACTTCCAGGTCCTGGGGTGGGGTGCCATTGGCCTGACGGTGCTGCTCTTGGTCCTCACAATCTTCAATTTAATACTCGATCCTCTTGGGCCCGGGCTCAGCCTTCTCGGCGCCCTCGCCAGCGGTTTGTTTTTCTGGTTGGACCGTCGGGAGAGGGGGAGAGCCCAAGTGCATGCCGCGGACATAGAGGAATTGGGGGGGATTGGCGAGGATTTCAAAAATCGCTTCGGCGCCTCGATGTCTAGCCTGGCTACGCTGGAGGCGAAGAAAGAAGAGTTAGGAAGCGCGCATCACGAAAAGGAAACCCTCCAGGGCATGATTAAAGAGGACCAGAACGCCTTAAACCAACTAGCCGTGCAGGTTGAGGGAGGCCTGTCGAAATTAGGGGTGAGTGGCGTCAACGTTGAAAACTGGTCGGAGGTGATTTCAGCCGCTGAAAAGGAAGTACGAGAATTGGACAACAAAATCGCCAAATTGCAGAGTGATGTGAGCGGTTTGGGGATCGATCCCTCCGACTTCGTCGAAGAAGATCCGGGTGTCTCCTATCAGAAGACCACACTGGAAGATCTTTATTCGGACGAGCGTGATGTTGACGGTCGCTTGTCCCTGGCGACCGCCAACCTGGCATCGTTGAAGCAGAGAGTTTGCCAGGAGACGAAGGATGACTTCACGACACCTTGGGGAACACTGCTCGAGAATTTGCGCGAGCAGCGTGAAATTGTCGCCGATGAATACCGGTCCGTCACGGCGACGATTCTGGGAAAGATCATCGTCCATGGTGAGCTCGAGATCCTGCGCGAGCAGGAGGACCAGAAGATCCAACGCAACCTGGAGTCGCCGGCGATCATCGCTCCCCTGCACGACATCACCCAACGCTATCAGCGGGTGAGCCTTGAGGGTGACCGGCTGATGATTTCAGATAAGGTTCGCGACTTCCCGCTGAACGACCTAAGCACCGGTGCGCAGGAGCAGGTGCTGCTGGCACTGCGTATCGGCTGCGCGGCGCACATCCTGGGAAAGGAATCCTTGTTCCTTGTGCTCGATGATGCCTTCCAGCACGCCGACTGGGACCGCCGTGAACGGCTCGTAGACGAGGTTATCCGCCTGGGGGTGAACGGCTGGCAGATCCTGTACCTGACGATGGATGACCATATTCGCGACTTGATCCAAAAAAGGGGGGAGAAGGCGTTCAAAGAGGGATTCAGGCTTCATAATCTTGAAGTTTGATTTATATCTGGTTGTCAATCAAGCCAGAGTCAGAATTTCTCAGGTATCCGAAATTTGTTTTAGCTGGAAGCTGAGGTTCTCTCCTCAAAATACACAACCAAGGGACGAAGCACGACATTAGCAGAAATCTTGTAGGAATAGGTTAAGTCCGCTCCTATTCATAATCCGGATTCTGTTTGGATGGCATCAAAGCTCTTAACAGCGACAGGTTCTTTTTCTTAAAGTGAAGCCTTGCTCTGCATTGAATAAGGTTGTCAAGCTGCAGCTTGCCTGGCTGGGTTTCTCCTCCACCAAAGTGCAACGGCGAGAGGAATAATCGCAAATAGCGCACCGACGAATCCCATGATCTGGAATCCCACCGCAGCAAAGACGAAACCGCTTCCAAGGCTACCAATAGCGGAAGCGAGACCCACGAACAAGTCATTCACGCCCTGCATGCGAGATTGTTCTGCGTTTGAAAGTTGGTCCGTCAGGAGCGTAGATCCCCCAACGTAGCATAAGTTCCAGCCTAGACCCAACAAGAAAAGTGCAATCGCTAATGGGAGCACATCCGGCGAGAGTCCGGCGCTCAGTCCGGCGAGGATGAGAATTACCGAGCCCAGCATGATCACCAGCTCCCGTCCGATCCGGTCAACCAGGCGACCGGAGAAAATCGAGAAAGCGAACATCCCAAAGGTATGAGCGGAGATAACGAGCGAGATGTCCGCTAAGGAATGCCCCAGAGCCTTCATGTGCAGGCTGGTGATCACCATCACCGTGATCATAACCGCCTGTCCTATAACCATCGCCAGGATCGCCACGAGTACGCCAGGTTGGCGCAGGATCTTTGAGATCGGTCGGGTGGATTCGGGTTTATGATGCATTGTCTGGTCTTGAAGAGCTAACTCTTTAGCGACGTCTGAAGGGTCTGGCTGCAACGAGGTGAATACGATCACCGTGGCGAGGATGAAGAGCAACAATGATGTCCCATAGGGTCCAACCAGCTCATCCATCCCAGCCTTGGTGGCCAAGACGCCTGCGGGACCGACGAGTAAAGGACCAACGATTGCGCCTACTGTGCCGCCAAGAACAACGGTGGCGATGGCTCTACCGCGTTTCGACGCCGGGTTGACTTCGGCAGCTGCGAAACGCCCCAGCTGCATTGCCGATTGTGCAAACCCAAACAAACCCATCCCGACCAGGAAGAGAGAGAAGGAATCGCGCCAGATTGCAGAGCCAGCTGAAAGACCCCCAAGTGCTCCTATTGCCAGACCGATTGCTAATCCCTTACGTCGTCCGATGCGCTCCATGAGAAAGCCCCAGGTCAACGCGCCTAATGCAGCTGAAATTAAGAGGACTGTCGCCGGGAGGCCCGCCCAGGCGATGACACCACTCAACTCAGCCCCGGCAATGGAATTGACCGTTCCAGTCGTGATCAAGGCGGCTGAAACCACACTCTGGGAAAGGAATAAAGTTCTTGTAGTCTTGCGAGGGACGTTCTCGTAATCCTTCAAAGGATCACCCTCCCGGGGCATCATATATATTATCAATACCATGCTCAGCGAACAAAATGCCCACGAGCAGGGCAATATAAGATAAAAAGTGTCCAATTAGACTACATATTGTACTGCATGGCTGCTAAGTCTCGCGCCGGGTAAACCAGGCGCAATGGAAGCCGCGCGGGTTGCACTCCGGGGTTCTTCGTAAGCGAAGCCGTGATAGAGAGCATTTTAACCATATAATAACGCGTTGCATCCTCTACCGACCCACCAAAAAAAACCAACGAACCAAAGTAATTAATATGGTTCCAGCAAACGTCTAACAGGGTATAGCTTAAGGATGACGATTAAATAATTATGTGCGAGTGGATCGGTATCGAGAGGATAACGGGACATGTTTGAAGATAATGATCAAAAGCGAATTGCGATTTATTACGAACATCCGCAATGGTTCAAGCCATTGTTTGCCGAACTAGAGCGCCGCGGAATATCGTATGAAAGGCTTCTGGCTTCCAAATTCCAATATGATCCAAGTGTTCGATCCAGCCCTTATTCATTAGTCGTGAATCGCATGAGTCCCTCGGCCCATACGCGTGGGAACGCACATGCCATATTTTCCACTCTTCATTATCTTTCTTATCTTAAGAGCATCGACGCCAACGTGCTCAATGGTTATGACGCATATCTGCATGAGATATCTAAGGCGCGACAGGTAGGCTTACTCAACAAGTTAGGAATCCGACACCCAAGAGCTCGCGTAATTAACAGCGCGCCTCTGGCCCCCGCCGCCGCGGAAGGACTTGTATTCCCCGTAATACTCAAACCGAATATCGGCGGCAGCGGTGCGATGATTGTTCGCTTTAACTCAATGGGAGAACTTTCCGAAGCAGCCAATAACGGGAATATGAACCTCGGAACCGATCAAACTGCACTCATCCAGGAGTACCTTCCCGCTGAGAACGGCAGCATCATTCGCGTGGAAGTTTTAGATGGCGAGTTCCTCTATGCTATCCGGCTTTTCCTGACTGAGGGTGAGTTTAACCTTTGCCCAGCGGATTATTGCCTGCCCCCGGTTGTCGAAGGTCGTCAAAAAGAGGGGAAGACGGATAGTGTTACAGGTCTCAACGTTCTTGTTGAAGCCTACACCCCTCCCGATGACGTCATTGATGATGTGTTACGGATTACATCGGCTGCACATATTGAGGTCGGGGGGGTTGAATACCTGGTCAACTCACGCGATGGTGAGGCGTACTACTATGACATCAATGCTTTATCGAACTTTGTGGCCGATGCCCCAAACGTCATAGGTTTCGACCCATTCCCCAGGCTGGTCGATTTCATCATGAAGCGGGCAGGGATTCGATCTGCTGATATCGCTTGAAGCAGCCAGACTGTTCTGGCTATGCCACACATCACTCTCTAGCTGCATAGCTCCTAAATGCAGGTGTCGAATAGAGGTGATCGTGATTACAGGTTTTTTATGCAAAGTTTGTCGACATGCACAAACACACACGGGGTTTGATTGCTTCCGATTATCAATCTAATCGGGTGAAGGTTCGTCTCGGGATTCTCATAAACAAGCTGGTCGGGGATCACACTGGGTCATCAGAATACGGAATATCTTCTTCTTAGAATTTATTGGGTTCCTAATGTGTGCGTCTTAAGACGGCACCAAGGATGGCAGTGAGGCTCGCGGGCGCCAGACTATCCCCCCAAATCGTTCGATAGGGTTCATGCCCTGAGACTGCGCCGAAGAGTGCATGGCGAAGGCGCGGCTCTTTGTGCGCTGCTCTTATGACGGCATCCAGCATGCCAGAGCGAGCCATGAATATGACAACGTGCCGCATGGTTTGCCCATAGGACATGTCACCAATGAGATCTTCGTTAGCGCTTCTGTAGTGGTCGTGGAATGCAGCCCGGGAGAAACCGACCGAAAGGATCGTCTCTGCTGCCCGAATACCCGTTTGCACCGCCGCCGTGACCCCCTTCCCTTTAAAGGAGCGTACCAAGCCTGCTGAGTCACCGATCATGACGAAACGATCACCATAGTAATTCCGTGCCAACGAGCATGGAAAGCGCCCTTTGTAGTAACGGAGATCGTCCGCATCGTTTTTGCGAGCTATCTCGAAATTGGGCAGTGCGTCACGCACCGCCGGTTGCTTTAGGAAATCGGACATCAATGGAGCATCGACATTACGCCCGGCGATGTTGATGGTCACATAATCACCCTTCGGTGTGATCCCACCAAATTCGATACGCGGGTGTTTCGGAAGGAAGGCATGAATATGCTTGCCGAAGGCTTCCATGGCCTCAGTGCCGGGATGGTATTTCGTGACTACCGAGCTTAAGGCTTGCGGGGGTTCATACTTCGTTACGCGCGAGAAGAACGCCGCGCTGCCCTCATCCATTCCAAATGCACCGACGAGTACATCTCCCTCAACCGGTGCGCTATCGGTATACACAATGACACCATCTTCGTGGAATTCCAGGTTGGTTGCACGAGCAGGCAGTACTTGCACCCCTCTTTCGATTGCCGATTCCAACATATAGCCGTCGTACTGCACTCGCCGTAACGCAATGGAAGGCTCGGCATCACCTTCAAGGGGAAGTTCTTCTCTATCGCCGTGGAGGGTGTAACCTGTGATCAAGGCTCGTGTGAGATCGGTTGGGAATGGAACGAGGAGCTCACGCTCCATAAGATCAGGGAGCGGATTCGAAAGGACACCCACGCATTGATTGTAATGCTGCTCCCCGGTGAATTGTTTGCTTTCTAGAAGGGTTACTTTTACTGCCCTTTTTATCTCTGCTGCGAGCTTAAGAAGAGCTAGTCCACAGGCAGAACCAGCAGGTCCACCGCCTAAAATTATGATATGCAAGGGGTCGGAAGCAGTTCTATTCATCAATTTTCACGGCTCATTGTCGCCTACTATTCCTTAAATTGCGATAAAGGGGAATAATGGATCCCATTCTAAACAATTTTTTGAAGAGATGGCGATACGGCTCGCTCCCCGTGAACATGCCCCACAGTATGCGTGAGTGAATTCTTTGACCCCGCGGTAGATCTTCCTCTGATTTTATGATACCAATCCAAAGCCTCATCAGGACGCGAAAACTGAGTGTCAGGTCCCATAATCGAAACAGAATTCTGCCATAGTTGTTGTCTTTCACGATCTCCTTGCACAGCGGGCTATATCCCTTTCTAAATGCCGCCTCGGAAATCCCTATAGTAAGCGCGGTGTGAACTGCCTTTTCGGCAGTTGAGAATGCCGCGCCGATCCCGTCCTTGTAGAGTCTGGAGATTGCCGCGTCCCCGACGGCAATCCAGCGGTCCCCAAAATATCGATTGGCTAGACCCACAGCGATCCTTGGCGTACACCCACACAAACTCCCCGATGAAAAGGGGAAATCTTGGTTGAGTTCATGTGCTTCGGTGAAGTCACTGATTGCATCGGCGGCCAGGCCTCGACCGAGAAGAGAGATATTTACATACATACCCTTGGGAATGAGCGCCCCGAAGACCAGACCAGGCGGCTTCTGGAAATAGGCATTTACCTGGTCAGAAGGCCATCCCTCCGGAAGGGGGAACTCGTCCTGAGCCATGATCTCCGTTCGGGGCGGCTGGTACCCAAATTCATCACCCAGAGGTGAGCGACTGTTGACGCCCGTTGCCAGGATTACGAGGTCAGCAGCAAATCGATCTTGAGCGGTATGGACGATGGGCTTTCCATCCCCGGTGACGGCGATCGCTCGCGCTCGTATCCGTTCCGCACCACGAGCACATGCTTCGGAAAGTAAGTAGCCATCGAAGCTAGTTACCGGCCCAAATGGATGCAGTCGCGGACCGCCTCCACGATATATGCTAACGATTCGATATTCTGGATCTGGTCGAACGATATTCACTACTTCGTCGTTGAGGTGAATGGAGTAAGCACGAATCTCCGATTGGATAACATCATCAGGAAGCGAGATTTCGAGCCTCTCTAAATCATGGATGAGTCGAGTGGACAGGATCCCGGCGCATCGGTTGCAACCTCCTGCTCCGGGAATGGAAAAATCTCGCGGTTCGAAGATCATCACTTCAAGCCGCATCCCCAGCTGGTCGATCTGAGCAAGAAGCTGTAAGGCTGCGAAGCTTCCTGCGGGACCACCACCGATGATGCATACGCGGTTGCCGTCGGACAAACGTATTCCCATCAACTTACTCCGAATTTATATTACATTAAAATTGTGCCGTTGGGGAATGTATTCGAGAGCATTCGTAAATGGAGATCGACCCAAATCTATCGCTTCGCCTAAAGGCGTTTGCCTGAAAATGTTGCCTGCGCTATAGTTCCGGTATTCTCAACTTGGATTAAGCGTTTGATAACGAAAGGGGACACTCAACTTTGTCCCTTTTTATTTCCAGCGCGGGCTGAAACTGATCTGCGCCTCAAATAAGGAAGGACGAGCGTGAACCCATCTGCAGGAGTTTCCTGGTTGGAAATCATCGAAGGTGAAGGGGTCGGCTTGCGCTTCGATCTTGCATCTGATGCCGTCATGATCGGCCGCGGATCGCGGTGCCAGATCAAGCTAAAAGGTACGAAAATTTCGCGCGAGCATGCCCGCATCCAGTTCGAGGACGGGCAGCTAATCGTGACCGATCAAGATAGTTCGAACGGCCTCCATGTCAACGGTGAATTCACCCGGCATGCCGAGTTGCAAGATAACGATCAGCTCATGTTGGGTGACACTATGCTGCTCATTCACCTCTCGCCCGATGCCATACCCACAATATTGGACCTCGAGCGGCGTCCCCCTGGAACCAGCGGAGAACCACCCCAAAATGAAGTCCAGCTTAAGCCGATCGAAATTCATTGCGCGAACTGCGGTCGTCAGTTAGCCTTAAGCGAGAAGTTCTGTGGCGCGTGCGGCACAGCGCGCCCGCATTGATCTACACTCAGATGTACTCGAATTGTTACGCCACATTTACCTGTATGTGAGGGCCTTCTATGAACTCAATTTGCCCCTCCTGCGGCCAAGCTATCCAACCAGAATGGCAGCGCTGCCCACATTGTGGAAAATCCATCACCCCGGTGAACGAGTCTATTGAGGGGGTGAAGCTGGTTTTGCTCCGTGTGTTGGATCGCTTGAGTAACCTGGCGAATCAAATGATGGGCTGGATCGAGAAGCTCCTGCGACGTCTGCCTTTCTATGAGCGTCTAGCTCCTCATTTCGGATTCCGGCAGCTACGCCGCTACCGTCGCTGGATCACTTTAGCTGCTCTTCTGATTCCACTGCTCCTGGGCCTCTACCCCTCGCCGCATGGCCATATCGATACGACACCCTTCATTTACCAGTTCATGGCGCTGCTGTCGTATTTCAACCCCGTGCTGGGGATCATCGGCGGAGTAGCTTTCGGCGTGGGTGATTTCCTTGAAAAGCTCATCACGAACCAAATTTATGGCATGACCTCCAATATTGGCGATTACGTCGGTGCGCGAATCGGCTACATCGTCGCCTATTCCTCCGTGATCCTGATGGGTGTGCTGCCGGGGCTGTTAGCCCGCATCTTTCAGAGCTTCGCCCGCCGCCTCGCACCACGCAGTGGGAGCGCGCGATCGGGCAGCGGTATGGGTGCTGCTGGCACGGGTTTCAACTGGCTGGAAGCTGCGGCAGGTGTCGTGGGAGGCATGTTAGGTGGCGGCATAGCCGGCGGCCTGGCAATCCCCCTCAATTTTCCCGCTTTCTACCTGCGCCCTAATCCGGATGTAAGCTGTTATGCCGCAGCCGTCACTGACTTAACCCGGCTGATTCCCGCGTCCAGCCTCTCGGGCGGATTGGGCCCGGCGTTGGATGCTGGCAGCCGTGTATTAAAACCCGGCTCAAGAATACCGGGAACAAGCGGGCCGACGACCAGCGGCGCAGGTACCGGCCCGAAAACCACAGGAATTGGAACCGCGACAAGCCCGGCCGGACCAACAACCGATCGCATCTACGACGGGAAGGATGCGGTGCGTATTCTGAAAGATATGAATATCTACGAGGATATTAAGAATCTCGATCATGACGATCCGGATTACTGGGATAAGTTTGACCGTATCATTGATAAAGGCTCGGGCGATCGCCGCGTCGTAGGCACGAATTTTGATCGCGGTGAAAAGAGTACCGGCCCCATCAATATGGACGATATCGTGATCATCGTGCGCGAACCGGCCCAGCCGCCTCAACAAGCTCCGCCAACACAGCCGGCAGAGGAAGATCCGGAGCCGACGCAACCAGCGGAAGAGCCCCCGACGGCGAAGGAGCCTGAAAAGACCGTACCGCCTCAGGTTGCACCGCTCACGGAGGATAAGCCGACAGATGAGCCGAAACCTCCCACTCCGAAGGAGTTCCTCGATAAATGGCAGAAGCGTTTGCGCCAGGTACGCGATCGCATCCGCTTCCTGGAGAATGAGAAAAAACGCTTTGAGCGTGAGTACGCGAAGCGTTTCGCTCAATGGGAGCTGTGCACTAAGAGCGCTGTCAGCGACGGGATCGTGGATATCGCAGACATTTTCCTCTCGACGATCGGCAAGATCAGCACGAGCGGCTTCTGGCAAGCCGCCGGCAAGGATGTGGCTAAGAAGGGCATCAAGAACGCCATAAAGGAATATCTTAAGCCGAAGGCATTGATCGGCCAGGCAGAAAAGGAGGAAGCCATGCGCTTGTTGCAGGGTCTGCCTCTAAAAAACGACTCAGTGGGCTGGTCTACTATGAAGGAATATGTGTATAAGCCGATCGGAATCGGGTTCCCACCCTCCGGCGGTCTTAAGCAGGTTTTACAGGATGCGGTCACTAAACAGGCCAAAAGCTGGAAGCAAATAGCACGGCAAACAGGGAATAAGGCTCTTAAGACGCAGTACAAACGCTTGAAAAACCTCAACGCGATCTTTGGCGTGGCCGAATCGGCGAAGTCGTTAGTCCAGCAGACTAAATCGTATATGGCAAAATGTGAAAACTTGCGAAAAGGGATGGGCGGCATCCGCAATCGCATCAGCAACATCAACAGCGTGCTTGAGGATTCCCGCATGGACGAAGCAGAAGCCCTGGCTGCGGTCCGCGCCGGCGAGAAACCCTATTGAAATTGGCGTGAGGGTAACGATGATGAATACGACCAGTGCTTCTCAAACCCCAAGAGGAGAGCTCCCTATGCAGGATCTTCGACGATATACACTCCAGGCCATCACTCAGGCAGCTGGAAGTTATCAGTCTGCAACCAGCGGAGGCGAATTGAACGAATTCGAAGCAGTGCTTGAATTGCGCCATTTTACCTTTCGCGATGAAGAAGGGAAGGCCTGGTTGCTAGATCCACGAAGCATGCAGTGGTATCTTTTCGACGGAGATCTGTGGAGTAGGACCGAGGCGCCAACCGGGTCTTTGGAAGGTGAGGCCGATCTCTTCTTGGTTTTATCGCCCTCACCTGATGAACTCGACCAGCGCATGACCGCAATTTTCGGGGAGCAGGATGAGTTCTATGGCGATGCTCCAACTATTCTGGGGGCGCTGATCTCCAGCCTGCAAAAGGCTTATGAGCAGGGCGCGCTTTCGGCGTCCGAAGTCGAGGAGATGGCCGCCGAGCAGTTCGTAGTGGATCAGGCGGGAAAGCCATGGGTTGTTGGTCTGCGCAGCTTGACCTGGCACAGCTTTGATAACGGAGCATGGCAGTCAGCCGGATCAGCACCGAAAGTTGAACAACTTCTGCGATTGATGCATTGGCCGGACAAGTGCGAAAATTGCGAGCACGATCTGGGCGGACAGACCGTATGCCCGGAGTGTGATCAGGAGCAATCACCGGATGTCGATTTTGAAACCGATGAGGCTCGCGCCGCCTTCCAAACTTTTATTATGATCGGCATGGGCACCATCCCTGAGACAGCAACGGAGGCCTGGAATCCTCCGCTGAGCTACCCTGATCTGCAACTCCACACGGGACCAAGGTGCCGGGCGTGCGGGGCGGTGAATCCAGTCGCAAGCGTCTACTGCAACCAATGTGCGGCTGCTCTTGGCTGTACTCAGTGTGGCGTAATCAACCGCATGGACGACAACTTCTGTACACAATGTGGGAGCGAATTACCGGCACTGCAGTTTGAACGCTGAGCTGCGAAATCGGAAGAACTATCCTGTGAAGAACTTGGGCGAGGCCCATAGGCTGTCAAACGAGAGCTGCCAGGCTTGTGGAACGCAGCTTATATGGCAGGCGAACTTCTGCGGCACTTGTGGTGAACGGTCGCAGCGCTATTCGCGTTTGCGGATGACGGTCTTACTTTTCCTTGGAGTCTTGATCGTTCTTACAACGGGGCTGAGCGTTGAGGCGGCTTACCCGAGACGGGCGAGTCCTTCCGAGCCAACTAGCGTATCCCCAGAATTCAATCCCTTCCAGTCTTTCGAATCACCCCCCATTACTTTTTGTTCCAACCGCAGCGGCAATTGGGATGTTTATACGATGCGGATCGATGGGACGGGAATACAGCAGCTGACGCACAATGTGGGCAGCGACGGCACTCCGGCCTGGTCACCCGATCGTAAGCACCTGATTTTCACATCCGATCGGGATGGCAATTGGGAGATCTACGTCATCGATCATGATGGGGAAAATGAGCGCCGTCTCACCCAACACGTGGCTGATGATCTGGGGCCCTCCTGGTCGCCCGATGGCAATCAGATCGTTTTCTCCTCCAATCGTGATGGGGATTTCGAGCTCTACCGCATGGATTTGATGGGTGACGACCTTCAGCAGCTGACCAACAACAGCGCGGATGATACCTCACCAGCGTGGTCGCCTGAAGGAGCTAGGTTGGTGTACAGCCGCTGGCTCGATGGTCAGTGGGATCTATTCCAATTGCGTCTAGAGGATGGTTTGATCGAGCATTTAACGGATACTCCATTCGATGAGTGGCGCCCAGCGTGGTCGCCCGACGGTGAATGGATCACCTTCTCTTCCAACCCGACCGGCAATTGGGACATCTACACCATGCGCAGTGATGGCTCAGAGCTGCGCCAATTGACCTTCGACTCGGCAATGGACTGGCGTTCAGTGTGGTCACCTGATGGAAGCTGGATCCTATTCCTTTCCGAGCGCGACGGCAACCGAGAGGTCTATCGTATGCGCCAGGATGGCAAAGATCTAACTCGTCTGACGAGCGATCCCGGGGTGGATTGCGGCGTGGATTGGTAGTCCCCTTTTTAAAACAATGCTCATTCCCCTTGTGCGTACACCGATCCCTGTCAAATCTCCCTTTCGGGCATCCACTTCCTATGCCTGATATCCTCGACACGCTGCCGGCATTCATGACTTATTGGACAAAAGCCCGGGAGCTTGACATTGAGCAGCAGATCGCCCTCTGGGCGTCCGAATACCTCAATCCGTGGCCGCATCTGCTCGCCATTCAGGTTGAAGACTACAACTCTCAGGGAGTTGATTGGCGCGTCATCGCCCGCACCCGCATTTTCCCACAACTCAACTCACATCTTCGATCCATGTTTGCCGCTCGCGACCATCTACTCGATGTGTTACCTATGGTGGTTGAACAAGTTGAATCTCGTTTTGATGCACTAGAGGATTTGTTGTGCGTGGTTCATGTCGGCCTCGGCTGTGGCGCCGGCTGGGCACGGACATTTCAAAATCGCCCCGCCGTACTCTTCGGTCTGGAGAGCATTGCCGAGTGCGGCTGGTTGAGCGTTGAAGCGCTTCGAGGTCTGATCGCGCATGAGCTGGGTCATCTGCTGCTCGATCACTGGCGACGAGCAACGGGGCTGGACTGTGGCCAGGGGTCAATGTGGCAGCTCTTCGAGGAAGGATTTGCCCAGCAGATTGCATTAGAGAGTACCGGCATCTGGCATCAAGCCCTGGGATATGAAGCGTCGGATTGGCTGAATTGGTGCGAGGCCAATTTGACGCTGCTCGCCACGCGCTATCTTGAGTTTACCCGCGAAGGTACACCTGTAAATGCCTTCTTTGGCTCATGGTTAGAGGTCGAGGGTCGGTCCCAGGTTGGTGTCTACCTGGGGAGTAAACTCATCCAGCGCATGACGCAGGAGCATTCACTGCCGGAGATTGCCGAGCTGAAGGATGTGGATGATGCCTGCTTCGGTCAATTGAAGATGCTTGCAAGCAGCAGGTGATGACTTTGCAGCATCCTTGAAAGATGAAAACAGGCACTCACATTAACCCACGCGCTCTCTATCTCGGAGACGGGGTTTCTATTAAAATTGTTTCACGATGAAGTGTGGTAACCGATAATTTTGTGTACTTCTGAGTCGAACCTTATCATAACCGATAGGTATCTATTCAGGCCAAAGGGTTGATAGCCCGGTTAATAGAATCATCCTAATAAACGCCCGTCTTAACCTTTCTCGAGGTCCGCATGCCACATAGGATTCAGCGTATAACCGGGATCAGAGGAATGATGAGCTGGCTGCTGCAAACTGGCCGGCCCGTTCCCCCGCGCAGTGATGAAGAAGTTGCGGCTGAGGTGGAGCGCAACTACCGCTGGAATTTTGGCGTCAACCTGATGGATACTGTCGGCTTTATGTTTGGCTTCAGCTTCATATCGGCTACAACCATCGTGCCCCTCTTTATCAGTAAACTAACAGACAGTCCGCTGCCGATTGGGATCGCCGCCGTCATTGCCCAAAGCGGCTGGTCCCTGCCGCAGCTCTTTACGGCTAACGCTGTAGAACGTTTAGCTCGCAAAAAGCCGGTTGTCATCAACCTGGGTTTCTTCGCAGAACGCCTGCCGATGTGGATTTTAGTGATCGCACCCATGATGGCTGTGCGTGAACCAAACCTGGCCCTGGTTCTTTTCCTGTCAGCATATGCCTGGTTCAATCTGGGCGCCGGAGTGATAGCGACAGCATGGCAGGATTTGATCGCTCGTTGTTTTCCTGTGGCTCGGCGCGGTCGTTTTTTTGGCACGAGTATGTTTGTTGGCACGAGTCTCGGGGCGCTTGGGGCAGCCATCAGCGCCTGGTTCTTGAAGACCTTCCCCTTCCCGACCAATTTCGTCTACATTTTTGCCATTGCCGCCGCTGGCATCACCATCAGTTGGATCTTCCTTGCCCTGACGCGCGAGCCAGTCCAGCCCGTCGAAGCGCCAAGTTCCACCACTCGTCAGTTTTGGGCCAAATTACCTGACATCCTGCGCAGCGACCATAACTTCCGCCGCTTCCTTATCGCCAGGTCGATGCTGGCCATGGGTGGAATGGGAACGGGGTTTGTGACCATAGCAGCCGTGCAGCGCTGGGGGGTGTCCGACAGCACGGTGGGTGTGTATACAGGGGTGCTGCTGCTAGGCCAGACAATCGGCAACTTGACATTTGGATTTCTAGCCGATCGGTTCGGGCATAAGTTATCCCTCGAACTGGGTGCGCTGGTCTCTTTCTGCGCATTTCTCTTAGCCTGGCTTTCACCCACCGCGCATTGGTACTATGTTGTTTTCGCCTTAATGGGAGTAGCCCTCGGAGCGATGATCGTTTCCGGCATCTTGGTGATCATGGAGTTCTGCGAGCCGGGACGCCGCCCAACCTACGCTGGCATGGCCAACTCCAGCATGGGGCTTGTCGGCATTGCCGCGCCGTTGATCGGCGCCTCGTTTG